>Ga0183098_10173_pt1 | contig 221377 bp, 213 predicted proteins | sample BioMet9_FD_128884 | JGI IMG/M metagenome (GOLD analysis project Ga0183098, IMG submission 128884) | Microbial communities from bioreactor (seeded with sewage sludge) at Lawrence Berkeley National Lab, California, USA - Biofuel... | ecosystem: Engineered > Bioreactor > Anaerobic > Unclassified ...
ATTATTAACATGACTGGTAACAGCTACCGTTTAGCTCACCACCAGTCCATTACCGGCTAAAAAACTGGCGCTGAAAAAGTGTGCATTTGCTGGCGAAAAAGTGTGCACTTTACTTGACTGCTTACAGTACACAAGGAAACATGGCATATCTCTTTTTCCTTGCCTTTGATGATATATATCAAGGGAAAGAATATGGAAAAGAAGCGGTCAGAAAGATTCGCGATCTTTATTCGGACAAGGCTGTCACAGTGGATTTTGAATTAGTGGATGAAAACGCCACAAACAATGAACAGCGCATTAGAAGGAGAAACTTTTATCTGAAATGCGGTTTTACTGAGACAGGCTGGGGCCTTGAATATCTTGGAGTCAGGTATGAGATATTTTGCATGAATAGATCTTTTCATATCAATAGCTTTAAATCCATGCTGAATGAACTCCCAATAAAAGATTTTTGCCCGAAATACTTTAAGCTCTTAACTGCGAGAACTCAATAACGGGAATTTGGAGAAAAGCATGAAAAAAAGGGAAATAGATGTTTTGATTATGCAGATGACATTCTGCAAGCAATATCCAAAGGTGTTGTGATCACTGCAAAAGCCGGCAATCAGGTAAATGCTATGACGATCAGCTGGGGAACACTGGGACGTGAATGGGAGAAAATAATATTTACTATATTTATTAGAGAAACACGTTTCACACACGGCCTTCTTGAGAAAAATCCGGAATTTGCAGTATGTATTCCGCAAGAAGACTTCAACAGAAAGATTATTGGGATTTTGGGTACAAAAAGCGGACGAGACATTGATAAAATTGCGGAAGCAGGTGTTACGCTTGCAGATGGAGAGATGGTTTCTGTACCCATAATTGAGGCTCAGTCAATTGTTTTGGAATGCAAGATTATCTGGAAGAGAAATCAGCAGATTGAAGAATCAGATACAGCATTTCACATTTACACAACGGATGCAAATGGTGTTTACGTGGGACCAAACCATGACACCATTTACTGCGGAAAAATTGTAAACGCATATATCATGGAGAAATAGGTGAAATGCCATACTAATTCCGGTTCAGCTGGGGATTATAAGTATCAGCCCTGAAAAATTTCAGTTACCACAATGACAACAAAAAAAGACGGGGCCGAAGCCCCGTCTTTTTTTTTGGTTTTTACTTTTCTTCGCCGGTGACGCAGGTGGCGCACTCGCCCATCTTGAACTTGTCGTGGTCGTATTCGATGCCGTTTTTCTCGTAGTAGTCCTTCACCGCGGACTTCACGGCCTCCTCGGCCAGTACGGAGCAGTGCAGCTTGTGGGTGGGCAGTCCGTCCAGAGCCTCCACAACGGCCTTGTTCGAAAGTTCGAGAGCCTCGGAAATGGGCTTGCCCTTTATCATCTCGGTGGCCATGGAGCTGGAAGCGATGGCGCTGCCGCAGCCGAAGGTGTTGAATTTCACGTCGGTAATGGTCTGGCTGTCCTTATCGACCTTTATGTACATGCGCATGATGTCGCCGCATTTGGCGTTTCCCACTTCTCCGATACCGTCGGCGTCTTCCATCTTTCCCACATTGCGGGGATGCTCGAAGTGGTCCATGACCTTATCACTGTAAAGTGCCATATTTTTATCCTCCTTAAATTTTTCGGCTTAAAGCCTTATATAAGATGGGGCCGCTGGCCCTTTTCAAGTTCATCCCATACCGGGGACATGTTCCTCAGCTTCTCCACTACCTGGGGCACCACTTCTATGATGTGGTCTATCTGTTCCATTGTGTTGTACTCGCCTATGGACAGTCTCAGCGATCCGTGGGCCACCTCGTGGGGCAGACCTATGGCCAGCAGCACGTGGCTGGGATCCAGGGAGCCGGAGGTGCAGGCGCTGCCGGAGGAAGCGCAGATGCCGTTGTCGTCCAGATACAGCAGCAGGGACTCGCCCTCGATGCCCTCGAAGCACATGTTCACCGTGCCGGGAACGTGGTGCTCAAGGCTGCCGTTGATCTTTGAGTGGGGTATTTTGGAAAGCTCGGCGAAGAGCTTGTCGCGCATGGGGATTATTTTCGCGGTGTTTGCTTCCATGTTGTCCACGGATTCCTTCAGCGCCGCAGCCATTGCCACGATGCCGGGGATATTCTCGGTGCCGGCGCGCTTGCCGCGCTCCTGGGCACCGCCCTCGATGATGTTCACCAGCGGCATGCCCTTTTTGGCGTACAGCACACCCACGCCCTTGGGGGAGTGAAATTTGTGGCCGGACAGGGACAGCATGTCGATGTTCATCTCCTGCACGTTCACCGGGATGTGGCCCATTGCCTGAACGGCGTCGGTGTGGAAGGGGATGCCCCTGGAGCGGCACAGCTCTCCGATTTCCTTTATGGGCTGGATGGTTCCGATCTCGTTGTTGGCGAACATGATGGTCACCAGCGCCGTATCTGGCCGTATGGCGGCCTCCACGTCCTCCAGTCTTACTACGCCGTCCTCATGCACATCCAGCAGCGTCACCTCAAAGCCCTGCTTTTCCAACTTCGCCAGAGTGTGCAGCACCGCGTGGTGCTCAAACTTGGTGGAGATGAGGTGCTTTTTGCCTTTCTTGGCTCCGTAATAGGCTGCGGAGCAGATGGCCTGATTGTCGGCCTCGCTGCCGCCTGAGGTGAAGTATATTTCACTGGGATCGGCCGCACCTAGGATGCCGGCGATGGTTTTGCGGGAATCTTCCAGGGCGGTCTTTGCCTCCTGGGCGAAGGAATAGAGGCTGGAGGGGTTGCCGTACTTCTCGGTAAGGTAGGGCATCATGGCGTCCAGCGCCGTCTTGCTGACGGAAGTGGTTGCTGCATTGTCTGCGTATACGAACATTTTAAAAACCTCCCTATATCCTATTTAATTGATAGGAATTATATCATACTGTTTAATAACCGTCAAGGGTCTGCGGCCGGGGCTGAAGATTTTTTCCATCTTTCACCGGTCAGAAGATCTGCAAGGGTCACGGAGTTAAAGTAACTGTTTGCAAGCTCGTCGAATTCCTTCCACATGGGAAGGGTGATGCACTTGTCGGCGCGCTCACAGCCTGATTCCCCGCCATTCAGGCAGGAGACAGGTGCCAGATTTTCCTCAATGGAACGCAGTACCTCGCCCACCGTATACTTTTCGGGCTCGCGGCATAGCATGTATCCGCCGTCCTTCCCCCGCGAGCTTTCAATGAGGCCGGCTTTCTTGAGATGGCCGACGATCATTTCAAGGTACTTAACGGAAAGCTGCTGCCTTTCGGACACTGCGGAGAGGGAAACATAGCCTTCATCCCGGTGCATGGCAAGATCCGCCATAACTCTCAGCGCGTATCTGCCTTTCGTCGTGATGTTCATGTTTTCGCCTCCTTTTGTTTACGGTCACAATATACCACAAACTTTATAGGAATTATGTTGCATACGCCACAATTATTGAACTGTGCAGAAATTGCACAGCTCTGCTGAAGAAAATACTTGCTTTATTTCGCTAACGTGGTATTATGGCAACGTGATAAATAAATACCGGAGGAAACAAAGATGAAAAAGTTTGCTGCAATTATTCTGGCGGTCATGATGGTGCTGACTCTGTGCGCCTGCGGAAGCAAGACCGCGGCCACCACCACGGACACCGGTTCGGCCCCTGCCAGCGGAACGGATACCGCTGCAAAATATACCATGCTGAAAGATCCCATCTCCACAGAGCAGTACGGCATAGCCTTCAAAAAGGGCTCCACCGAGCTTGCCACCAAGGTGAAGGAGCAGCTGGACGCCATGTGGAAGGACGGTACCTTCCAGAAGATAGCGGATACCTGGGGACAGGGCCTTCCTGACATGCTGTGCTATGACGAGGCCAAGGTGGCCACTCCCGCTGGAAGTACCGAGATCAAGGACGACAGCGCCCGCAAGACTCTGACGCTGGGCTTCGACGCCGAGTATCCCCCCTACGGCTACAAGGATGACAGCGGCAACTACGTGGGCTTCGATATAGATCTGGCCAAGGAAGTCTGCTCACGCCTGGGCTGGGAGCTGAAGCTGCAGCCCATCGACTGGGACTCCAAGGATATGGAGCTTAATTCCGGCAACATCGACGTGATCTGGAACGGCATGACCATGACTGGCCGTGAAAACGACTACACCTGGATAGGGCCCTATGTTGACAACTCCATCGTTGTCGTGGTAAAATCCGACTCCGGTATATCCGATCTGGCCGGGCTCGCCGGCAAGAACGTGGTAACTCAGACCGGTTCTTCGGCCTACACCGCACTTACAAACGATCCGGGCGACGGCTCCAACGATACGAACCTGAAGCTGGCCAAGTCCTTTGCCACGCTGGATCAGACAGCCGACTACAACACCGCCTTCATGAACCTGGACTCCGGTGTGGATGACGCCGTGGCCGTGGATATCGGTGTTGCCAACTATCAGATAGCCTCCCGCAACGGCTGACGCCGCGGGCAGAAATACATACCGCCACATGGGAACGCGGGGAATAATCCCCGCGCTCCCTTTTCGGCGCAATAGGAGCTAAACATGAATTTTTCCAGTCTGTTCAGTCAGCTTATGGCCGGCTTCGGAAACACACTTCTGGTATTTTGCCTCACTCTGGTGTTTTCACTGCCGCTGGGTCTGCTCGTCTGCTTCGGCCGCATGTCAAAATTCAAGCCTCTGCGGTGGCTTATGCAGCTGCTCATCTCCATTCTCCGGGGCACACCGCTGATGCTGCAGATAATTGTGGTGTTCTTCGGTCCGTACTATCTTTTCAATATGCATCTTTCCGGAAGCTATCGTGTTTCCGCGGTGCTTATATCCTTTTCAATAAACTACGCCGCGTATCTGGCGGAGATATACCGTTCCGGCATACAGTCCATACCCAAGGGACAGTATGAGGCGGCGGAGGCGCTGGGTTACAGCAAAAGCCAGACCTTTTTCAAAATAATCCTGCCGCAGATGATAAAGCGTGTGGTGCCCCCTGTGACAAACGAGGTCATAACGCTGGTAAAGGACACTTCCCTGGCCTTCGTCATCAGCTATACAGAGATGTTCACCACGGCAAAGCAGATCGCCGCGGCGGAGACCACTGTTGTGCCGCTTTTTGTGGCTGGCGTGTTCTACTATATTTTCAACGCCGTCGTCGCCTGGGGCATGGCGCGCATTGAAAAAGGCCTTGCGTACTACAACTGAGAGGAGGCGCGCCTGATGATACTTGAAATGAACAATATAAAAAAATCCTTTGCGGAGCTGGGCGTGCTGAAGGACATATCCATTTCGGTGGATAAGGGCGAAGTGGTGTCCATTATCGGACCCTCCGGCTCCGGCAAATCCACGCTTCTGAGATGCGCCACCTTTCTTGAGACCATCGACTCCGGTGAGATAAAGTACATGGAAACCTCCGCCGCCTGGACGGGGGAGGACGGCACAGCCAGGTACCTGCCGACTGCCGAGCTGCGCAGGGTCAAAAGCTGGTACGGACTGGTGTTTCAGCAGTTCAATCTCTTCCCGCACTACACTGTGATGAAGAATGTCGTGGACGCACCCATAAACGTACAGAAGCGCCCGAAGCAGGAGGTAATCGAGGAGGGAAAGGCCCTGCTGGACAAGATGGGCCTTGCCGACAAGGCGGATGCCTATCCCTGCCAGCTCTCCGGCGGACAGCAGCAGCGCGTGGCCATCGCACGCGCCCTGGCCATGAACCCGGAGATACTGTTTTTCGACGAGCCCACCAGCGCGCTGGACCCAGAGCTCACAGGAGAAGTGCTGAAGGTTATAAGACAGCTGGCGGACGAGAAGATGACGATGGTCATCGTTACCCACGAGATGGCCTTCGCCAGGGCTGTTTCCGACAGAGTCATATTCATGGACGGCGGCGTTATAGTGGAGCAGGGCGACCCCGAACAGGTGCTTGGCGCGCCTGCCGAGGAGAGAACGAAACAATTCCTGAGGAACTATCAGCGCTGATGAAGCTGGAGTATATAAAAACCGATCCCACGTCCAACATAACCGTGCTTGTGCGCACGCCGGTGGAGCGGGCAAAGCAGCCGGAAGCCGCCGAGAATATAATGGCGGCGGACAGGCAGTGCGAACAGGTGGGTTTTGTTGAGGAGAGCGAAAGCGGAACAAGGCTGCAGATGATGGGCGGTGAGTTCTGCGGCAACGCTTCCATGTCTCTGGCGGCGGTGATGGCGTCGGAACAGGGCGCAGACAGCGCCGAAATGAGCTTCGAGGTCTCGGGAGCCGAGACTCCGATTACCGTTAGAGTGCAGCGAGTTGAGGACGGATACCAGGGCAGCGTGGAGATGCCGCTGCCCACAGAGTTCAAAAAAATTGACTTTGGACGCTATTCGGCCCAGGTGGTGCGTTTTCCCGGCATAGCCCACGCCATCGTCACAAACACCATGCCGGTCTCTCTGGCGGAGATGCTGATACGGGAGTGGTGCGGCAGGGTGAGGAGCGACGCCTTCGGCATAATGCTGCTGGATGAAAACAGCAGCCGCCTTACGCCGGTGGTGTACGTGCCGTCCACCGATACGGTGGTGCGGGAGAGCTCCTGCGCCAGCGGTACAGCGGCAGTGGGCGCCTGGGCGGCGCTGAATTACGGGGGGGCCGTAAAACTGGTGCTGGACGAGCCGGGCGGCAGCATGTCCGTGGCGGCGGAAGCCGAAAGCGGGACAGTCGTCGCGCTGACGCTTACAGGCAAAGTGAAGGTGCTGGAAACCGGTACGCTGGAGATACCGTAAAATTCATAGATTATACTTGATTAGGCAAAATTTTTTCTGTATCATATTAACGCGCCCGCTTTGGGCGCGTTAATTGTCACATTACGTGTTTTTGAGGTGGCGCAGGTGAAAAGAATCAGTCGGATATTGGCACTTGCTCTGGCTGCCGCGCTGTGTGTGTCGCTGTGCGCATGCGGCCAGTCGGGAAAATACAAGGTGGTCAAGACGCTGCAGAAGCAGAGCTGTTATATCGGCTTTCGCAACGACGACCAGACCGCGTTTTACGTCACCAGCGCACTTAAAGTCATGCAGGCTGACGGAACGGTACCTCAGCTTGCCGCAAAGTGGTTTGGGAGCGACAGCGTGAAGCTGGATGCCGATTCCAAGGCGCTGGACAGCGCCGGGGATATAGTCCCGCGCACGCTCATAGTCGGCGTGGACGAAAATGCCTTTCCAATGAGCTACATAGAAAACGGAACATACTGCGGCTTCGCCGTGGAGCTGGCCCAGGCGCTGTGCGATAAGCTGGGGTGGCAGGCAAAGTTCATTTCCATACAGGCGGAAAACGCCTATGTGGAGCTGTCGTCCGGAGATGTGGACGTGGTATGGGGCATGATTCTGGACCCGGAAAACAAGGATTATTCGGTGTACGGCCCATACATGGAAAACGACCTGGTACTGGCGGCGCTCTCGGGCTCCGGCAGCAGGCTTTCCGGCAAGACGCTGGTGATGGATACCGCGGCGTCGTCCATGGCGGCGCTGGACGCCCAGCCCGCACTTAAAGAGAAGTTTGGAAAGATAACACGGCTCACCGGCGGCACGGCGGCCGCATTTGCCAGTCTGGATTCCGGCGAGAGCGACGTTATCCTCACCGACAGCATAGCGGTGGACTATTACAACAGAAACTCATAAAAATCTCCCGGACTTTCAATAAGTCCGGGAGATTTTAAAAAAGGCTTTTTATTTCACCGTGAAGCCGTATTTTTCCAGCACGGTCTTCACCGCCGACTGATCGTTGGAGACAATATACAGAACGTAGTCTCCGCTCTGCATGATGATGGCCGAATTGATCTTGGAAACCTCTGAGGGAACGTAGTTTTCATAAGCGGTGACCTGACTTGCCTGGCGGGCTTTGCAGGCGGCAAGAACACGCGAAGCCGCCTCGCTGCCGGAGGCCTTGAACACCCCGCATTCCTCGGCGGTGGCCATGGAGGAGAAGTAGACGTCGTATTCTGAAACGTCAGCTTTGTCGATGCTGTAAAGCGAGAGCGCGGCGGCGGTCTTGTCGCTCATGGAATCGGTGTAGGCGCCGCTGGCGATTATTTCGGCGGCCATGGCCTTGACGTCCACGTTTTCCGGGGAGGTTTTTGCTCCGCAGCCGGAGGCGGTAATGAGAATTACTGCCGCTAGCAGTATCGACACAGTGCCGGTGATCTTTTTCATTTGTGATCCTTTCTGCTCAGGTACGGGCAACATAATGGGTACGTATTACATCCATCCATACTGGATAATATGAAGTGACGAAATGGACTCCGTCGGCAGTGGCGCTGGAGGGAAGATACCCGTCCTTGTCAGCCAGGGGAGTATAGTCATCCAGATACCAGTAGCCGCCGTCGGCACACAGCTTATACAGGGCCTTGTTGAAGGCCTTTACGTTGTTGCGGGTGAAATAGGGGCTGTGGGCGGATTTATACGCGCTTACCGGCGTGAGGGACATGACGTATATGTCAGCGGACGGCTGGAGAGCGCGGATCTTGGAGAGTATCTCGCCGTAGGACTTGGAAAAGCTGTCGATGGACGAGCCGATCTCGTTTATGCCAAGCAGAATGTATACCTTGCCGTACTGCTTTGCGCCGAGAGTGCTCATAACAGTGCACGTACCGCCGTGCTTGTCGGACAGCTTCTGGGCGGCAATGTTATAAATGCTTAGTCCCGTGCCGGACAGCCAGTCGCAGGTGCTCACTCCGCCGTAGAGGTAGAGCCCGTCCACAAGGGAGTTGCCGATGAAGACGGAGTCAGAGAAAAAGTCGTCGTCGGCTTTTTTCATCTCAGGGACGTCGGGCTTGCCGTTGTTGGGCAGGGGCGTGGCTGCAGGCGCCGAAGTTTTCGGCGGAGCGGTGGCGGCTGCCGTCAGGGCAGGAGAGGTGACCACCGGATTTTCCGAGCCGGCAAGTGAAGTGTTCTGCGGAACCTCGGACTTTTTCGCACCGCCGCCGAATATCGCGGCCGAAACCACGACGAGAACGATGCAGACAAGAACCACCAATATATAATTGCCGGAACGGCTGTATTTCATCTTCATACCCCGGAAATGACAAAAAGAAATCGGTCCCATGGACCTCTTTATTTGATTATATGTTTTACTAATGAGATATGCAAGCGGAATTTGGATAAAAAACGACAAAATTTCCGGGGGACCGCAGCTGGCCAAATTAGACGCTAATATCATTGACCGCGGTGGTATTTGGTGATAAAATACACTGTCTATATATGCATAATTGACAAATACGATTATCCGGCAGAGGACGGGGGTGAAAGCTATGTGGATATCGGACGGCTGGCGGGACTTTGAGGTCGTGGACTGCTCAAAAGGCGAAAAGCTGGAACGCTGGGGAAAATACTATCTTGTGCGTCCGGATCCGCAGGCCATTTGGGACACGCCCCGTACCGACCCCAGATGGAACGACCGCAACGCCCGTTACAGCCGCTCCTCCACCGGCGGCGGCAGCTGGGAGAAAGGAAACCTGCCGTGCAGCTGGCAGATAAACTACGGTGAACTCACCTTCAACGTGAAGCCCATGAATTTCAAGCATACCGGTATTTTCCCGGAGCAGGCCGCCAACTGGGACTGGGCCATGAACATGATCAAAAAGGCCGGCAGGCCAATAAGCGTGCTCAATCTTTTCGCCTACACCGGCGGCGCCACCATAGCCTGCGCAAAGGCCGGCGCGTCGGTGTGTCATGTGGACGCGGCCAAGGGCATGGTGTCCTGGGCCAAGGAGAACGCAGCGTCGTCGGGCCTTTCAGACGCGCCCATCCGCTGGATAGTGGATGACTGCGGCAAATTCGTGGAGCGGGAGATAAGGCGCGGACGCCAGTACGACGCCATAATTATGGATCCGCCGTCCTATGGCCGCGGCCCCGGCGGCGAGGTGTGGAAGCTGGAGGACAATCTCTGGCCATTCGTTTCAATGTGCGGCGGAATTTTATCGGATCAGCCCCTTTTCGTCATCATCAATTCCTACACCACGGGCCTTGCCCCGTCGGTCCTTTCGTACATCACCGAAAGCATTTTCACAAAGAAATACGGCGGCTGCTCCGACAGCCAGGAGCTGGGCCTTCCGGTGACGGATTCCGGCCTGGTGCTTCCCTGCGGGGCGTCGTGCCACTGGAGCGGCAAATGAGCGCGATTATTGAAACAGAAAATCTGCATTACACATACCCGGGGGATGAATCCGAGACCCTTAAAGGCATCGACCTTACTCTGGAGGAGGGTTCCTTCACGGCGGTGCTGGGGCACAACGGCTCCGGCAAGTCCACGCTGGCAAAGCACTTCAACGCCATCCTCACGCCCACGGAGGGCAGGGTGCTGGTGGCGGGAATGGATACGTCAGACGAGAATAACCTGCTGGATGTGCGGCGCACGGTGGGCATGGTGTTCCAGAACCCGGACAACCAGATCGTGGCTAATGTGGTGGAGGACGACGTGGCTTTCGCCCCGGAAAATCTGGGCGTAGAGCCGGCGGAGATCCGCCGCAGGGTGGACGAGGCTCTGAAACAGGTGGGCATGTACGAATACCGCTCACATGCTCCGCATCTGCTCTCCGGCGGCCAGAAGCAGCGCGTGGCCATAGCGGGCGTAATCGCCATGGAGCCCAGAGTTATAGCCCTGGACGAACCCACGGCCATGCTGGACCCACAGGGACGGGCGGAGGTAATAAGCACCGTCACCAGTCTGTGCCGGGAAAAGGGCATCACGGTGATTTTGATAACCCACCACATGTCGGAATGCGTAGGCGCGGACAGACTAATTGTCATGTCCAACGGGCTTGTGGTCGCCGACGGCTCCCCTGCGGAGGTATTTTCCGATGTGGAGCTTATGAAGCGGGAGGGACTGACGGTCCCCTGCACCACGCAGACTGAATACGAACTGAACAAATGCGGCTTTTCTCTGCCGCTGTCTGCGCTGACGGTGGAGGACTGCGCCGCCGCCATAGCCGCAAGCCTGGGAAAATAAAAAGGAAAGTAAAACAAAATGTCGGAAATCAAGGCGGAAGGTCTGCGCCACGTTTACAGCGTGGGTACCCCGTTTGAAAAAGTCGCTATCGACAATATAAACGTTCTCATCCCCCACGGCCAGCTGGTGGGGATCATCGGCCACACCGGCTCCGGCAAATCCACCTTCATCCAGCATTTGAACGGACTTCTGAAGCCCACAGCCGGAAAGGTCTGCTGCGACGGGCAGGACATCAACGCCTCTAAGCAGATAACCCACGATGTGCGCTTCAAGGTGGGCCTTGTGTTCCAGTACCCTGAATACCAGCTTTTTGAGGAGACGGTGTACAAGGACATAGCCTTCGGCCCCAAAAACATGAAGCTGTCAGAAGGGGAGATAGACCAGCATGTGCGGGAAGCCGCCCGTTTCGTGGGCGTTGACGAGGAGCTTTTTGAACGCTCGCCGCTGGAGCTCTCCGGCGGGCAGAAGCGCCGCATCGCCATTGCGGGCGTCATCGCCATGCGCCCGGGCGTCCTCATACTGGACGAGCCTACGGCTGGCCTTGACCCGGAGGGCTGCGCCCAGATACTGCAGAATATCTGCGACTACCGCAGGGAGACGGGCTCCACCGTTATTCTTGTCAGCCACAGCATGGACGATGTGGCCCGCATAGCCGACAGACTCATAGTCTTTTCCGGCGGCGGGATATTCATGGACGGCACCCCGCAGGAGGTGTTCTCCCGCCCGGACGAGCTTACGGATATCGGCCTTTCCGTGCCGGAGCCCACGGCCATCGCCATGGCGCTGCACAGGCGGGGAGTGGAGCTGGGGAGTGCGGTGTATACCACCGAACAACTTGTCTCAGCCGTGAAAGCGCTGGGGAAGGGGGCGTCAGGATGCTGAAGGACGTCACCCTGGGCCAGTATTTCCCCGGCAACACAGTGGTGCACCGGCTGGACCCCCGTACAAAGATAATCCTGGTGATCGTATATATTGTGGCTTTGTTCAATGCATATAACTGGTACTCCTATGCTCTTGTGGCGGCGGTGACGCTGGGATGCATTGCGGCTTCACGCATAAAGCCAAAGACCATAATGAAGGGCCTGAAGCCGCTTATCATAGTCATCGTGCTCACGGCGCTTTTGAATCTTTTCTATACCACCGGCACACCCATCGTGCCCGGCTGGATAATAACCTGGGAGGGCCTGAAAAAGGCTGTTTTGCTGGTGGCCAGGATAATAATGCTCATCGCGGGCACTTTCCTGCTGACCTACACCACTAGCCCCATAGCGCTGACGGACGGTCTGGAGATCCTGCTGAATCCGCTGAAGAAGATAAAGGTGCCGGTGCATGAGATGTCCATGATGATGTCCATGGCCCTGCGATTCATCCCCACACTCACCGAGGAGACGGATAAGATAATGTCCGCCCAGAAGGCCAGAGGCGCGGACTTTGAAACCGGAAGTCTGCTGCAGCGGGCAAGGGCTCTGCTGCCCATACTGGTGCCTCTTTTTGTGTCGTCGTTCCGCCGGGCGGACGAGCTTGCCGTTGCCATGGAGAGCCGCTGCTATCACGGCGGCGAGGGCAGGACGAGAATGAAAACGCTGAAATACGCAAACCGCGATCTGTGGGCGCTGCTGCTGGGCGCGGCGTTTCTGGCCGGGGTTATCGCACTAAAGAAGTTTGGACTGTGATGCTATGCGCAATATTGCCTTAAGACTGAGATACGACGGCACCGCCTACCACGGCTGGCAGGTGCAGAAGACCGACGTCTCCGTTTGCCAGACGCTGGAGGAAGCACTGTCGAAGATGTGCGGCCATCAGGTGAAGGCCGTGGGCTGCGGCAGGACGGACGCGGGCGTCCACGCCCTGCGCTACTGCACCAATTTTCACACCGACTGCCGTATACCCGCCGACAGAATTCCCCTTGCCGCCAACACGCTGCTGCCCATGGACATTTCCGTGACGGACGCCGTGGAGGTGCCGGAGGAATTCAACGCCATCGGCTCCTGTCTGAAAAAGGAGTACGTATATAAAATACTCAACTCCCGGGTACGTGACCCGTTCCTGCAAAACAGGGTCTGTTTTTATCCCCAGCGGCTTGACATGGAGCGGATGAACCGGGCCGCTGCCGCCTTTGAGGGCACCCATGACTTCCGTGCGGTACGCTCCGTGGGGACGGAGACGAAAACCACTGTGAGGACTGTGCACGGCTGCCGCTGCGAAAAAGAAGGAGACCTGATAACTGTCGCGGTTTGTGCCGACGGCTTTTTGTACAACATGTGCCGGGCCATCGTGGGCACGCTGGTGTATGCCTCCTACGGAAAGCTGGAGCCTGAGGATATTCCCGAACTGCTTGAAAAGGGCGACCGCCGCCTCACCGGGCCCACCATGCCGCCACAGGGACTGTATCTGAACCGGGTGTGGTACGACGGAGCCGCGGGAAAAATGATGGAAAAAGACTGAGCGCAGGGCCCGGTCAGCTATATTTGTTCACATTTTTGTGCTATACTTAATCTTTAAGTTTTGTATCGGGAGCTTGCCGTGACTGAAAGAAAATCAAAACTTAATACGCGTACAAGACAGATCATCATCCTGGTGCTGGTGCTGATAATAGCGGCTGCCGCGGTGGTGGTATTCGTGAAAAGGGACGCCATAGGCGACGCGCTGTCCGCGGGCAGGACGTCCGCCGAGAGCAGCGGAGACCCCTTTACCTTTGAGGCGGGCTCCATGCAGGTGTGCGCGGCGGTGGGCAACGGCCTTGCCGTGGCCTCCACCAACGGCATGCAGCTTTTGAATTCCTCCGGCGGCACGGCCGCAAAGCAGATATTTTCCATGAAGACCCCCGCGCTTGTTTCCTGCGACAGCAGGTGCGCGGCCTTCGATGTGGGAGGCACAGCCGTGTGCGTGGCGGATCTCAGGGGCAATACCGAAGAGTTCACCACCGACGGCACCATTATCTCCGTCACCATGTCGGCCAACGGCTGGCTTGCCGTGTGCACGGAGGAGTCCAGCTCCAAGGGACGCGTCATCGTGTATAACAAGGATCTGAAGGCTGTTTACCAGTGGGATTCCGGCGAGGGGTACCTGCTGTCGGCCAGCATTTCGCCGGACGAAAAATATATGGCCGCCCTGTGCGCCGCCCAAAGCGGCGGGGATATACATATATTCTCCCTTTCCAGCGAAAAGGAGCAGTCCAGCTTCCAGACGCCGTCCGAACTTATCACGGACATCCACTGGCTTTCGGATAACCGCATATGCGCCCTCAGTCAGACCCGCTGCATCGTCATCGACAGGGGCGGAGAGCAGAAGGGCAATTACGATTTCGGCGGACTGTACCTTACGGATTATGATTTCGGCGGCGACGGCTTTGCCGTGCTGCTGCTGGGCAAATACCGCACGGGAGGCACAGGCACACTGGTGTCCGTGGGGCCTGACGGCAAGGTCATGGGACAGGCCGAGATAACCACCGAGCTTCTGGCGCTGGACGCCAACGGGAAATACGCTGCCGTGCTGTGCTCGGACGGAGTGAAACTGTTCACCCAGTCCATGTCGCCCACCGGCACGGGGCAGAATACGGCGGGCGTAAGGGACGTGGCCGCGCGCCTGAAGGGGGACGTGCTGCTGGTGTCGCCGTCGTTCGCGGAGATCAGGAGCTTCTGACACAAAGAGAAATTTAGGGATTGCGGGGATAGGGCATGAGAGCTGCGATAGACATAGTGCTGCTTGCCATACTGGCATACTGTACCTGGGCAGGATATAAAAAAGGTTTAATAAATACCGCCGCAGGCGTGATCGCAATTATTGTGGCACTGTACGCGGGCAGTCTTGTTTCTTCGGCGTTTTCCGTACAGCTTGTTCCGGCATTTCAGCCCTTTGCCAGCGGTATAATAGATACCAAGAGCGACGAGGCCGTCGCCGCCATGGGATATGGCGACGCGGGCATGTCGCTTGACGATATAGTTGCGGCGGAGCCCGCAAAGAAATACGATTACTGCCTGAACGTATACAAGGAAGCGGGCATGCAGCAAAAGCGCGCGGAAAAAATGGCTGAGCAGGCCACCGAGCTGTCCAACGAGAAGGAAATAGAGATAAGGACGGCGGCGGAGAAAGTATTTTGCAGCGACATACTGTATGTGGCCGGCTCTATACTGGCAGGTCTGCTGATAATAATAATTTTCATTGTCGTTGCAAATTTGGCAAATCTTACATTCCACATACCAAACGCGCCCAAGCTGGAAATCATCGGCGGCGGCACCGCGGGCTTTGTACAGGGCCTTTTGCTTTGCGTGCTGCTGTGCTGGATGCTCAGTTTTTGCGGCATGTTTCTGGGGAACGTGCTGGACCGTTCCATACTCACAAGATTTTTCCTGCTGTTCGGATTTGTGACGGCGGGCATACTGTAATTTACAGATAGAAATCTAAAAATCAAAATTTTTTGGTACCCATAGGAGAACTGATATGCAGCCTACACTTTGCTCACGCTGCGGCAAAAACGTAGCGGTGATATTCATCACCAAGATCGAAAACGGAGAACAGAAGCAGGAGGGACTTTGCCTGAAGTGCGCGCGGGAGCTTCATATAAAGCCCGTGGACGATGTTATAAACAAGATGGGACTGTCCGACGAGGACATTGACAACCTTTCAGGCGACATGATGAATGCGCTCAGCGGCATCGAGAACCTGCAGGATATAGACCCGGACGATACCGGGGACGAGGATCCGGACGACGAGGGCAAGACAGCCACATTCCCATATCTCAACCGGCTCTTCGGCACCCAGAACGATCCTCAGGACGACACCGACAGAACCCAGGGCCAGCAGCAGACCCCACAGCAGCCCGGCCAGCCCCAGCAGCCCGCAGGCGGACGCCCCGGCAAAAAGAAGTTTCTGGACAGCTACTGCATCAACCTCAATCAGCGCGCCCGGGACGGCAAGCTGGACAACATGATAGGCCGTGAAGAGGAGCTGGAACGCGTTATCCAGATCCTGAACCGCCGCCAGAAAAATAACCCCTGTCTCATCGGCGAGCCCGGCGTTGGCAAAACCGCCATAGCCGAGGGCCTGGCCCAGCGCATCGTCAGGGGACAGGTACCGTATAAGCTGCGGGACAAGGAGGTCTATCTGCTGGACCTCACGGCTCTGGTGGCGGGCACCCAGTTCCGCGGCCAGTTCGAATCCCGCATGAAGGGACTTATAGAGGAGATACGCAAGCAGGGCAACATCATCCTCGTCATCGACGAGGTGCACAATATCGTGGGCGCCGGGGACGCCGAGGGCAGCATGAACGCCGCCAATATCCTCAAGCCTGCCCTGTCAAGAGGAGAGATACAGGTCATCGGCGCCACTACCTTCGCCGAATACCGCAAGCATATCGAAAAGGATACGGCTCTGGAGCGCCGCTTCCAGCCGGTCACGGTGGCGGAGCCCTCCATTGCCGACTCCATCGAGATCGTCAAGGGCATCAGACATTACTATGAGGACTACCATCAGGTGACGATCTCCGACGAGATGTGCGCCGCGGCGGTCACCATGTCCGAGCGGTACATCACCGACCGCTTCCTGCCCGACAAGGCCATAGACCTTATCGACGAGGCCTGCTCCGATGTGAACCTTAAAAACAAAGAGCTTGCCCGGCAGGAGGATGTGGAGAAGGAAATAGCCGATCTTGCAAAGGAGCAGGATCTCCTTATGCAGGACACGGAAAGAGAGCATTACGAGCGCCTTGCCGAGATACGCTCCTCCACCATCAAGCTAAACGGCGAGCTTGATACCCTTAAGGCCGCCGGCCGCCCGGCACTGACCAAGGACAATCTGGCCCGGATAATAGAGCTGTGGACCAAGATACCCGCGGCCAGCATCCAGGAAGATGAGTTTGAACGGCTGGCGTCACTGGGCGACAGACTGCGGGAACACATCGTGGGCCAGGATCAGGCAATAGACGCCGTGTGCGCCGCCATACGCCGTAGCCGCATAGGCCTGCAGGCCAAGCGCAAGCCCGTGAGCTTCATATTCGTGGGCGGCACCGGAGTTGGCAAGACGGAGCTGGTAAAGCGGCTGGCCGCCGATCTCTTCGACTCGCCGGAGAGCCTTATTCGCCTCGACATGTCGGAATTCATGGAGAAATTCTCGGTTTCACGCATCATCGGTTCGCCTCCCGGCTACGTGGGCTACGACGAGGCCGGCCAGCTCACCGAAAAGATACGCCGCAAGCCCTATTCCGTGGTGCTTTTCGACGAGATAGAAAAGGCGCACCCGGATGTTATGAACATCCTACTGCAGATACTGGACGACGGCCGCATTACCGACGCCCAGGGCAGAACGGTGAACTTTGAAAATACGGTCATCATCATGACCACCAACGCCGGCAGCAACACCAAGGTGGGTTCCGTGGGCTTCGGCGGCACGGTGAACGACATGGGTAAGGAACGGGCGCTGAAGGCCCTTAACGATTTCCTGCGGCCGGAGTTCATAAACCGCGTGGACGAGATCGTGTACTTCAACAGCCTCACAGAGGAGAACTTCCGCGGCATAGCCCAGCTTATGCTGAATGAAGTGAAGGACGTTATGGCCGAGCGGAGCATGGCTCTTACCTGGGACGACACCGTCATCGACTATCTTGTAAAAAAGAGCTATTCCGTGGTGTACGGCGCCCGCAACCTGCGCCGCACCATTCAGAAGGATGTGGAGGACGCCGTGGCCTCCGAGATCGTTGCCCGGCGTGCGGAGCATATAAGCTCCATCATGCTGACGGCGCAGGATGATAAGATAAAGATTGAGGCGAAGTAAGCTCATGATACGTTTTGAGTGCGACTACCTGGAAGGCGCGCTGTCTGAAATAATGGAGCGCCTGACAAAAACCAACATGGTGCAGACCCCGGGCTACGGTATGGACGAATTCTGCTCCTCCGCCGCCGAAAAGATCAGGAAGGAGTGCGCCGCGCCCCAAGCCGACGTGCACTTCCTCATGGGCGGTACCCAGACCAACACCACGGTCATTGCCGCCTCTCTGCGGCCGCATCAGGGCGTTATCTCCGCCGTTACCGGACATGTGAATACCCACGAGGACGGGGCCATAGAAGAAAGCGGCCACAAGGTGCTTGCGCTCCCGTCCAGGGATGGCAAACTCACCGCGTCACAGGTAGCTGACTATATGGACGCCTATTGGGGAGACGAAAACCACGAGCACATCGTCCAGCCGGCCATGCTGTACATTTCCCAGCCCACTGAAAACGGCACCGTGTATTCCCTTCCCGAGCTGGAAATGATCAGCGCGGTGTGCCGGGAGAAAAATCTGCTGCTGTTTGTGGACGGCGCGCGCCTGGGCGCGGCGCTGGTATGCCAGGGCAATATGCCCGCGCTTGCCGACCTTGCCCGCCTCTCCGACGTTTTCTACATAGGCGGCACCAAGATGGGCGCGCTTTTCGGCGAGGCCGTGGTGATCACCAACGAGAACATCAAAAAGGATTTCCGCTGCATCATGAAGCAGCGTGGGGCCACACTGGCGAAGGGCAGACTGCTGGGCGTACAGTTTGACACGCTGTTTACCGACGGACTTTACTGCAGGGCCGCGCGTCACGCCGTGGAGCAGGCCATGCGTCTGAGGAAGGCCGTGGAGAAGAAGGGCTGGGAGCTCTACTACGATTCTCCCACGAATCAGCAGTTTCCCGTCGTCCCGGACGCCTCGCTGGCAAAGCTTGCGGAGAAGTACAGCTTTGCCACTTGGGCCCATCTTGAGGACGGCCGGACGGCCGTTCGATTCTGCACCAGCTGGGCCACCCGCCGTGAGGATATGGACGAGCTTATACGGGATATAGAGAAATTGTAATAAAAATGCAGGGGCGATGAAAATCGCCCCTGCTTCAAAAAGATTGACAGCAGGAGGAGAAAAATGGGAGTTATTGAAACGATCAAGGGCGATATCACCCGCCAGCATGTGGATGCCATAGCCAACGCGGCCAACTGCTCGCTTTTGGGCGGAGGCGGAGTGGACGGCGCCATACACCGCGCCGCGGGACCGGAGCTTTTGAGGGAGTGCCGCACGCTCCACGGCTGCGAAACTGGCAAGGCCAAAATAACCAAGGGCTACGACCTGCCGGCAAAATACGTTATCCATACGCCCGGCCCGGTCTGGCACGGCGGAAACCACAATGAGGAGGCGCTTCTGGCGTGCTGCTACCTCTCATGCCTGACTCTGGCCTCGGAAAACGGCTGCAAGACCGTGGATTTCCCGTCCATATCCACCGGCATATACGGCTTTCCGCTGGAAAAGGCGTCGGTAATCGCCATAAAAACCATATCCGATTATCTCAAATCTCACCCGGAGATCGAGCGGGTGCGCATGGTTTGCTTCGACGACCACACCAAAAAATACTACGATGAGGCGCTGGCGGCTCAGGCATGAAAAAACTTGTAAGACTTCAGTATAATTCCCCGGTGGTGCTGACCTTCGCTCTTGTATCGCTGGGCGCGCTGCTTTTGAACAAGGTCACCGGCGGCTGGACGAACACCCACCTTTTCTCGGTGTACCGTTCGTCGCTGGCCGACCCGCTGACCTACCCGCGCTTTTTCCTGCACGTGCTGGGCCACGCAAATTATGCCCACTACATAGGAAACATGATGATGATCCTGGTGGTCGGCCCTCCGCTGGAGGAGAAATACGGCAGCCGCAGTCTGCTGTACGCCATCCTGATAACCGCCTTCGTGGCGGGACTGGTGCAGTGGACGTTCTTCCCAGGCTCTGCGCTGCTGGGCGCGTCGGGAATAGTGTTCATGATGATCGTCATGGCGTCCCTTTCCGGCATGCGGGACGGATATATCCCCATCACGCTTATCCTGGTGCTGGTGCTGTATCTGGGCGGCGAGGTGGCAAACGGCGTCACCCAAAGCGACAACATATCCCAGCTCACCCACATTATCGGCGGACTGTGCGGCGCGTTTCTGGGTCTCTCCATGTCCAGAGGGAGGCGCTGAGGTGGAAAAGGAACATGTGCTGATAAGCGCTTGCCTGCTTGGGCTGGACTGCAAGTACAACGGCGGCACAAACCTCCTGCCTGAGGCGAAGCTGCGGGCCCTTGCCGAAAAATACGAGCTGGTGCCCGTCTGTCCGGAATCATACGGCGGCCTGGCAGCGCCCCGTCTGCCGTCTGAACGGGTGGGGGAGCGGGTGCTGGCAAAGGACGGCACAGACGTGACGGCACAGTACCGGAAAGGCGCAAAAGCCGCTTTGAGGCTTGCAGGGCTGTTTGGCTGCACATCAGCCATAATGAAGGAGCACAGCCCCTCCTGCGGACACGGCCGCATCTACGACGGCACATTTACCGGAACGCTGGTTCCAGGCGACGGCATGGCCGCCGAACTATTGAAGAAAAACGGCGTGACCGTTTACGGCGAGAGCAACATAGACGAGCTTTTATAAAAATATGAAGCGCTGCAAAATCATTTGCAGCGCTTCATATTTTTATTCTTCAGCAGATTTTTTACGCTTTTTCATTTCCAGAAAAAGCAGCGCTGCAGAGGCAAGCACTCCCAGCACCAAAATGATCCACATGGCCGCGTCGTAGCGGGGCTGCAGTTCCGCAAGCTTCATTTTGGCAGGGCGCGTCCAGTAAGCGCCGGTGGCGTCGGTGGCGCTGCGGATCTGATACTGATATGGCGACAGCGCCGCGTATCTCAGTCCCCATGCGGAAAACTCCGCCAGAGCCGTCGCGCCCAAAGCCGCAAGCCAGTCGGACATGAGCTTTGCTCCGCCACCGGCTCTGCGGCGCAGAAAAACGGCCAGCAGTACTCCGGTAAGCACCGCCAGCACAGCGTAGAAGGTGTTGCTCCAGGCAGAAATGACGGCGCTGGCATTTCCGTAGTCGATGCCGGGATTGACGCTTGTCTTGTCCGACAGAATCATCATGGGCAGGCGCCGAAGAAATAGATCCCAAACGATAAGCACGGCGAACTGGACACGGTACAGCCTTTTCAGCGTATCGGCCGGCACGGCTCCGTCCGCGGCGTCAATCCCCGGCTTTGCCAGTACCCGGCCGATGATCAGCAGTGCGGGACAGAAGATGGCCGCAACTACGCTGATATAGTTTATATTCAGCGGCCCGCAAAGGAAAGCGCAGGCGCCGGAGAGCACGGCGAATATGTAATATTTGGTCAGAGAGCGCTGGAGGGCGTATTTTTTGCGCTCCGCCACCTTTTCAGGCGCTCCACGCTCATGATCCAGGGTTTCACCAGCCAGAATATCGTCCGCCGACACGCCGTACAGCTCAGCCAGCGCCGGCAGCACCGTGATGTCCGGCAGTCCCGCCCCGGACTCCCATTTGCTGATGGTCTTGTTTGAAAGATTCAGCGCCTCCGCCGCATCCTGTTGAGTCAGGCCTTTGGCCTTTCGCAGCGCAGCCAGATAGGTGCCTGTGGTTTCCGCGTCCATTTTCATCCTCCTCGGGTGTTTTGTGGCTACAGCATACCCCATAAGAACCGGTTTGACCACCCCGAGGGACGGAAATTATATCTGCGCTGCGTGGATTTTTAATAAGGACTGTCAAATGGCCTTAACATTATGTTAACTTACCAGCTTGAACTGATATGGCGCCGCAGACGGCAGATATATCTGAACTGCGGCCAGAATAGCTGTACACGGGCCACAGCTCCAGCTTTCCGGAACTGAGGCAGCAATAATAGTTATGTAAACTAAAAAGCGGAGAATTTTCCAGCATTCCCGGATCGGATACCGTGCCGGTGTGTTTACCGTCAGTGTAAACCGCGCAGTATCTTCCCACGTCGGGGGACGAGGTTATCAGCGCATCGGTCAGCAGACGGATGTCGCCGTCGGGGTGGCGCAGGGAATAGCGGGTACGGATTGAAAATTCCGCGGGTTCCGCCTCGTCCCTGGCGATCTCCTCCAGAGCCGCGCAGGAAACTGTGCGTCCCCGGGAGAGCTGCTTTCCTGAAAACGTGCCGGGCAGTTCCTGTCCGCCCACGGAGACAGTGTACCCCACAGAAATGTTGGCGCACACCAGCTGCACTACTGCTATGAGACACAGAAAAATTTTTTTGAACATTCATATCACCTCGTCGGTTAACATAATGCAAAAAGATTCGCCGGTCAAGGCCTTCGGCAAAGCTTGTCATAATGTGCCAGAATTCGGCAGTCATTAAGACGGACGGGCAGGCATAGGATGTACCAATAATGTTCGGAGGGTGAGAGAATGGCGTACGATGACAAGCAAAATCTGCCCGCAAAGCCCCACGGCGTGACCCTGGAGAACCGCAGTCTGCTGTCTGTGACGGGAGTTGACGATGTGGAGAGCTTCGACAAAAACGAGATAGTGATGAACACGTCCCAGGGCGATCTCATCGTCAGGGGCAGTGGACTGCATATAAGCAAAATAAGTCTGGACGTGGAGGAGATGAAGGTGGGCGGATTGATAACCGAAATGTGCTATGAGGAGCCTGCGCCCACGGGCTCGGTGTGGTCGCGGCTTTTCAAATAGACCTTGGAGTACCCGCTGTGGCTTCAGATAAAGCAGCTGGCGCTGTCGCTGGCTGTGGGAGGCGCAATAGGACTGCTGTATGATATGACGCGGGCCTTGCGGCAGCGCATGAAGGGCCTGCTTTTCCGCGAGCTGGCCGACGCGCTGTTTGCGTTGGCGGGTGCCTTTCTGCTGTTTTGGCTGGGCATGGGGCCGGGGCATGGAGCGCTGATGTGGTTTATGACGGCCTTTGCCGCGCTGGGGTTTGCCGCTTATATGACCTTTTTCAGCCGTATCATTCTGCCGATTTACCATAAAATGGCTGCTGTTGCTGCCGGTTTTTTGGGAATTGTGTCATTTCCTGTACATTGGATACACAAAAAAGCAAATAAATACAAAAAAATTTGCAGAAGTATCTTCACAAATGCGAATAAATGGTTTACAATAATTAAGACAAAAAGAAGTGTTATGTCAAGTTCCCGCTCCGGGAACAGGACTGGAGGCAAAGCCGGTGAAGTTCAAAAAGACCAGCACCATAACGAAGCTAGTTATCGTAGCCCTGATTATCTACGCCATAGTTAGTATAGTGTCGGTGAAGAGCAAGACTTCCGACGCTTTGAAGGAGACGGCCACGCTGCAAAAGCAGGTCACGCAGCTGGCGGAGGCCAACGCCGAGCTTCAGTACGGCATAGACCACAGCGGCGACGACAAGACCATAGAGGACATAGCCCGTGAAAAGCTTGGACTGGTTAAGCCCGGAGAGATTATTTTTTACGACGCCGGCAACTGAATTCGATATATAATGCGCTGCTCCCTGCCGGAGCGGCGCTTTTTTTGCCTTATCTTGAATTAAAGGCCGGGGCATTGTATAATATATCTATCAAAAATAAATCCGCAAGGAGAGATACGATATGGATTACAGCGAGATATACAGATCCAAACTGATGACCGCAGCCCAGGCGGCCACTCAGGTCGATTCCGGCTGGGTCCTTGGCATGGACGCCGCCCCCACACAGGCCGACGGCATAATCGCGGCCGTGACGGAGCATGTGAAGAACAGCGGCGTGCACGACGTGAAGGTCCACATGATGCTTGACGGCTACCCCTATGAGTTTTTTACCTCCGACGCGCTGAACGGCAAAATCAACGGTGTGTCCTGGTTTTCCTCCGGCGGGGCCAGGAAGGCCGTGAACGGCGGATATGCCGACCTCATCCCCGGGTATTACCGTGACATGCCCGCCAGCATCCGCGCAAACTACGAGTACGACGCCTTCTGCATATCCGTGTCGCCCATGGACAGCCACGGTTATTTCAGCCTGGCCACTACCTCATCTTATTCCGAGGCAATGATCGACAAGGCAAAGCGCATATTCGTTGAGGTCAACAAGTACCAGCCCAGATGCCTGTGCGGCACACAGATACATGTCTCAAAGGTGTCGGCCATTGTGGAAAACGACCATCCGCTGCCGGTTTTGAAGCCAAACGTGCTGGACGACGTCAGCAGTACCATCGGCGGCTATATCGCGGAGCAGATACCTGACGGTGCCTGCATACAGCTGGGCATCGGCGCCATTCCCGACGCCACCGGCATGGCCCTGAAGACCAAGCACGACCTGGGCATACACACAGAGATGTTCACCGACTCAATGGTGGAGCTCATAGAGTGCGGGGCCGTGAACAACAGCAAGAAACAGATACACCGTGGCAAGAGCGTGGCCACCTTCGCTTTCGGTTCCCAGCGCATCTACGACTACATAAACGATAACCCTTGCATAGAGATACTGCCCGTTGACTATGTCAACGACCCTGCTGTTATCTGCCTGAACAACAACATGATATCCATAAACGCCGCCATAGAGGTCGACCTCTTCGGCCAGGTGTGCGCGGAATCCATCGGCACAAAGCACATGTCCGGCACCGGCGGCCAGGTGGATTACGTCCGCGGCGCCTGCCAGTCCAAGGGCGGCAAGAGCTTTATCGCTTTCACCTCCACCACCAAGGGCCTGAGCAAGATCCGCTCATGCCTCACGGAGGGCGCGGTGGTAACCACGTCAAAAAACGACGTGGACTACATTGTTACTGAGTACGGCATTGCCCACATGCGTGGAGAGAGTCTGTCCTCCAGAGTAAAACAGCTCATATCCATCGCCCACCCGGATTTCAGGGACGAACTGAAATTTGAGGCGAAGAAGCGCGGCATGATAGTCTGAGAAGATAATCATAAAAAATCCTCCGTCGAAAGACGGAGGATTTTTTGACGCATTTTCAGAGCGTTATGCGAGGATGCTTTCAAGCTGATCCTGCCAGTTATAGTTGAGTATCGTCAGAAATTTGCCGCTGAACTGATTTGCAACGCTTGCATACTCGCTGCCGTAGCTGGTTATTACCAGAGGTTCTTTGGCAGTGCCGAAGTCGACTTTTATTACGTACTGCTGACCGCCCAGATCCTTCAGCTCGGTCTTGCCGGTCCTCTTGAAACCGGTGGCCATCACCAGTTTCTGAAGATTGGTCTTTTGCTCGCTGTCCAGCGTCCAGGTCTGATTTTTTGAGGAATCGGCGGCGTCGACCTTCTCGACGGTAACAGCGGCGGTGCTGATTTCCGAGGCACCGGCGATCTGAGTGCCGGAGACATGGATATAGGAATATAGCTCCAGAATAATTGCGGTAGCAATTATTGCCACAAAGAAACCGGCCATGCGTTTGTTCATGCCATACTCCTTTCGGCGCCCCTCAGTTTGGGTGCGCCACTACAAAAGCGTTGGGGAGCGTACGTCCGCTGGAGGATTTGCTGGAATTCTTTGTGATAATGCTGCCCTCATAGGCCATGATTGAGGAGGAGCCGCCGTCCAGGTTAGTGGCCTGATAGGCGTTGTGCCGCAGCATGATGTCGGCGCAGTCGCCAACTGTACAGCCGATGCTGTAACCTATCTGCCGGCCGTCAACTACCAGCAGCAATACCTCGCCGTCCTTGGTCTGACCGATGGCGCTGCGGGGCTGCATGCCCCAGCCGTTGGAGCCTTCAACCTGGGATTTGCCGTTGGATACCAGAGCAGGGGAGAACTGCATGGCCCATTTGTATTCGGACTTGTCCCCGATGCCCCAGTTTATGTATAGCCTGTTATCCTGCTTGAAGCCGAAGAACAGGTAGCTGGAAACGGGATAGCCGTATTCCTTGCCGTCCAGCACATAGCTGCCTACAATGTGGCCGCCGTTGCCCACGCCCTCGGCATCCGCAAATCCGCTGGCGTTTATGGCCAGGACGTTATTCTGGCAGAAGGATTCAATAAGTTCGCCGTAGGAGCCGTAGGCCGTGGCCTTGGTCAGGCTGAGCTGGGCAGGATCCTTTACGCAGGCCAGCGCGCCCACATAGTCGTCACCGGTGACCCGCACTATTATAACATTATCAGGGACATTCAGTGCCCGTATCACCTCGCCGAATTTGGTGGTGAGTTCTGTGTCGCTGCAGTCAAGATTGTTTATCACAATGCCGGAGTAGCCGTTCCTCAGCAGGTTGGAATGCTCCTTCAGATAAGCCTCAAATTTTGTCTCGTCCAGCTCCCAGTACTTTTTATAGAAAGCGTCCTTCTCGTCGGAGTTCTGGGTTGTTTCAGCGCTGTTGTTGCCCCAGATGGTGGAAATGTCGTGCTGATTGCTGTTGGCGCTGGCGGCGCTCTGCATAACGTCGTCGATTATGCTGTGGGGAATAAAGTAGGTGGCCAGCCATTGATGGCTCATGGTGGACATGGCCGTTTCTATATAAATGGTGCGCCATTTCTTTATGAAAGAATTGTTTGAGAAGATAAAGACGCTGTAAAGACTGCCAAGAACCAGAAGTACTGCCAGCACGATGACCAGCGCTTTGCGCCATCCGCGGAGTTTTCTGCCTTTTTTGCGCTTTTTTGCCGGCTTGTCCGCCACGGCGGCAGATGTTGTCTTAAGGCTGGATATCTCGGCCTGCTCGGCTTGTTCAGCGGTTCTTTCACCTCTGCTTTTTCTTGCTTGGACGTGCTTGCCCTTATACACTGTATCAGCTCCAGATATACATTTAATTACTAATAGTTACTGCAATTTCGTATCATACCACAAACAGGCGCCCGTATTCAACAAAAAAACCCTCTGTTTTAAGATTTCTTAAGACAGAGGGTTCTTCCGGGAAATGTATGGAGTGAACAGAGATAGACGATTTCAGTGCTCCGCGGCCAGTTTCTTTGAATCCGTGAAATAATCCCGTGTGAGCTTTATTACCACGCCGGACAATGCCAGCAGGGCGATAAGGTTCGGGATGGCCATGAAGCCGTTGAGAGTGTCCGCAATATCCCAGACCAGGCTGAGCTTAAGCGTGGCGCCGATGACGACCACGATAACGAACAGTATCTTATAACCGATGGAAGCCTTGGTGCCGAACAGATACTCAAAGCAGCGGGTGCCGTACAGCGACCAGCCCAGGACGGTTGAAAGTGCAAACAGCGTGATGCCGACGGCAATGATGAGCGCGCCGATCTTGTTGCCGAACACGGTGCTGAACGCCGCGGCGATGAGGTCCGTGCCGGCGCTGTTGCCCCAGTCCACCTGAACGCCGCTGCATACGCCGCAAAGCAGCGCCAGCGCCGTGAGGGAGCAGATGACGATGGTGTCCATGAAAACTTCGAATATTCCGTAAAAGCCCTGCTTCACAGGGTTGGTCTCAGAGGATGCCGCGTGCGCCATGGGCGCGGAGCCCAGGCCTGCCTCGTTGGAGAATACGCCGCGGCCGATGCCCTTTTGCATGGTTTTCATGATGGTGATGCCGAAGGCGCCGCCCAGAGCGGCTTTGGCGCTGAACGCACCCTTGAATATCATGGCGAATACCTGGCCGACGACGTTGATGTGCGCAAAGATGACTATGAGCGCCGCGATGATATATATTATCGCCATAAACGGCACCAGCATCTCTGTGACGCTGCCTATGCGCTTTATGCCGCCCAGCAGTACCAGAGCAACTATAACCGCGATGATACCGCCTATCACAAGGCTCATTACCGGGGCCTTCTGGCCGAGGAACATCACGGTGTTTGCCCCGGTGTCGCCGCCGAAGGTGTCGATGGCGTGGTTGATGGACGAGGCTATTGTGTTGACCTGGGTCATATTGCCGATACCGAAGGCGGCAAGAGAGCCCAGCACGCAGAATATGGAGCCCAGCCATTTCCAACTCTTGCCCAAACCGTTTTTAATGTAATACATGGGACCACCCACCCAGTCGCCTTTGTCGTTGCGCTCGCGGAACCGGATGGCGAGCACAACCTCGGAGTACTTGGTGACCATTCCGAACAGGGCGGACAGCCACATCCAGAATACGGCGCCGGGGCCGCCGGCCGCGATGGCGCCGGTAACGCCGGCAATGTTGCCGGTGCCGACTGTAGCTGCCAGAGCGGTGGTGACGGCCTGGAACGGGGTGACCTCGCCTTTGCCGGCCTTCTGTTTCTTGAACATCTTGCCCAAGGTGTTTTTCATCGCGTGGTGGAAGTGAGTGAACTGGATGAAGCCCACCCTTACGCTGAGATATATGCCGGTGCCCACCAGCAGGATAAGCATAAGGGGTCCCCAGGCAAACGAATCCAGTTTCGCTATCAGATCGCCGAATGACATGACTTTTTCTCTCCTTTTTTCCTCACCGGGCCTTCAGGAAAAGCGCAAAACGGGAGCGTGTCCGAAGACGCGCTCCCGCAAAAAGACCCAACCCAGGCGGAATATCCACGCCACGGGTAGCAACTTCTGTCCTTTCGCCTGAGAGATTGAACGCTTGCGCGTCTTGCACCTTCGGCACCCGCTGTTTCACGGGATTCTCCAGAAAGCTGTCCTTCCGCAGTCTCTTTTTCCTGAGAGTTTTACTCCTTCGGCAAGGCCTGAGCCTACTTTCCTGCGAAATTCATACAGCCGGTATTAAATTACTGTCTTATAGTAAAACACAATTGTCCGTATTGCAAGGACTTTTTTGCGATTTTCCCGAAAATTTCCGTTTTTGCAGAAAATACCGGGCAATGTGCGGTGAATTTAATGCCAAGTTCACAAAAAGAACTTTTCTTTGCCCATTATTGTGATAAAATAGCCAAACGGCGGAGTGAAGGCTTCGCCCTGGAAAGACAACATCCCTGAAAGTCTGCAAATAAAAAGTCAATAGGAAAACTGAGAAATTAGCAAATGCCAAAGTGAGGCAAGAAATGGCGACGCAAAAAGACCACCGCAAATGCGCTGGCCTGAGTGAGACAGGAAAAATGAATTACTCCCCGGCTTCCAAAGACGCCAGATATTCCTTTACCCGTCCGTAGTAAATGCGAAGGAACTTGTTCGCACCGGCGGTCATGTAGACTAAATAGGGTTTGCCCTCGGCACGCTTCTTGTCCATGAACAAGTACACAGGATCGTCCTGCGGCATGGTTTTCAGCAGACAATCCATGACCAGAAAGAGCGCCTTGCGCAGTTCCGGCTGGCCGCTCTTGGATGTGCGTACACTCTTGGCCTCGTATGTACCGGACTGGTTTGCACCAGGGTCAACGCCGGCAAAGGATGTAATGGAGCCTCTGTGAGTGAAGCGTGTTACATCTCCAATCTCTGCCATGAGTTGAGGGCCAAGGGAATCTCCCACACCGCGCATTGCCATAACAACAGGATATTCTGGGAGCTGCGCGGCCAGTGTACGCATTTCGGATTTGAGCTGTTCCACAGACTTTGAGATCGCATTCAGGGAATCAATGGCCTGTTGCACCAGCAGCTTGGTCAAGGCGTCATTTGGAAGCATAGCAATCAGATCCTGTGCCCCCGCATGAATTTCAGCAGCTTTGCTTTCACTGAAATTGTAGCCATGCCGTTGACACCACTTGCGGTAACGCTCGGTAAAAGCGGAAAGGCTCATGCTCCGCACGGAGTCCACATGCCAAAAGGACGCGGCAAAATCTACCCACTTCTGGCTTCCGTCCTCACGGGCGGGGCTATCAAACAGGGCGTTGACGCCGGGATAGGTCTGGTCCAAAAGAGCAATAAGGTTGTTCTTCATCATCGTCTTGGTTTTGGAGTACAGTCCCTGCTGCCGGTTCAGCGTTTTCAGTTGGTAACGTATCGTATCCATGGGAGTATGTTGGCGCAGTTCCACCCAGTTGTCAAGACCGTAGCGAGCAATTTTCCGCGAATCGGCTGCATCTGTCTTGACCTTGCGCAGCGAATTGTTGCCATAGTCCTTGATGAGCTTCGGGTTTACTGCGCTAACAAAGATTCCCTCATGGCAAAGAAATTGAGCAACCGGCTCATAATATCGCCCAGTATGCTCCATAACCACTCGTGTCTCACCATCCAGACTTTTCAAGTAGTCTGCCAGCTCCTTGAGTTCGCTGCCGGTGTGACGCACGGCAAATGGTTTTGCGACAACCTCTCCAAAGGGACGAAGAACGGATACCATGCTTTTCCCCTTGGAAACATCAACGCCAGCCACATTGTTCATAAAAGCACTCCCCATCTTAGATTGGCCATTTGGCGACCAGCCTTTTTATCATTGCCGATACAATCTATTTGATGACACGGACGCACCGATGTGGCGGCTCAACCTGCATAAATCGAACGCTGCGAATGAGAGGCTGGATGACAGACTTTCAGACGGACGTAATAGTCCTTGGAGAAAAACGTCATGCCATGAACTCATCATTCTAACAGCTTAGGCAACGATACGGAAAAAGACACGGCTGGTTGCCGTGCCTTGAACCGCAAATATATTGTAATAGGAGAAATGAAGCAAATGATTAAACGCAAGCGGATAATATCCGCAATTCTGGCTGTGCTGCTGCTTTCGTCGCTGTGCACGGCGTTTGCCGCGGAGGATGAGCATGAGAGCAGAGCCGTTATCGGCGCGGACCTGACGGACGATCAGGTGAACCAGGTGTACAAGGTCTTCGGCGTAAAGCGCGGCGATGTGAAGGAAATGACCATTACCAACAGCGACGAGCGGGAGTATCTTGAGGGATACGTGGACGAGAGTCTTATCGGCACAAAATCCATCTCCTGCGTATATATAGAGGTACTGGATTCCGGCAAGGGCCTGGATGTCACGACAAACAATATTACCTGGTGCGCACCTGAGATGTATGTGAACGCCCTGGCCACCGCCGGCATTACAGACGCAAAGGTCATTGTCGCCGCTCCCTTCGACGTGTCCGGCACTGCCGCTCTGACCGGAGTATACAAGGCTTATGAGGACATCACCGGCCAGAAGCTGGATGAGAACGCCAAGCTGGTTGGCACTCAGGAGCTGGCCGTCACCTCCGATCTAGCAAACGAGATAGGTTCCTATGACTCAACCTCCATTGTAAACGAACTGAAGGGCATGCTGAACGAAACAAAGGACATGTCCGATTCCCAACTGCGCGACGAGATAGGCAAGATAGCCTCTGAGTACAAGACCACGCTCACCGACAAGCAGACCGACCAGCTGGTATCCCTGTGCCGCTCCATGGAGAAAATGGACTCCAGCGAACTGCTGCAGCGCGTTAACGAGGTCAAGAACACGGTGAAAAAGATGGCCGAGGCCAAGACCAAGGCCGTGGGCTTCATCCAGAAGGTGCAGAACGTCATCACCTCCGTTGCCGACTTTTTCCATGACATCATCGCGCACTTCAAGAAATAATTTCCCGAAAAGTTTTGAAAATGTAGCACGTGCCACATAATCCCTACCGCATAGATGGTAGTATTTACACGTAATCAAGAGAAACTTTAAGATACAACAAAATTTACTTACAGGAGGAAAAATATTATGAAAAAATGGGTTTGCCCGGTTTGCGGTTATGTTTATGAGGGAGAAAATCCCCCCGACAAGTGCCCCCAGTGCGGCGTTGACGGATCCAAGTTCACCGAGCAGAATACAGAGATGACCTGGGCTGCAGAGCATGTGGTCGGCATCGCCAAGGACGTCCCCGATGATATCAAAGAGGGCCTGCGCGCCAATTTTGCCGGCGAGTGCAGTGAGGTCGGCATGTATCTGGCCATGTCCAGAGTCGCATACCGCGAGGGCTATCCCGAAGTCGGCGACTATTATTACAAGGCCGGTATTGAAGAGGCCGAGCATGCCGCAAAGTTTGCCGAGATGCTGGGCGAAGTCGTCACTGACTCCACCAAGAAGAATCTGCAGATGCGTGTCGAGGCAGAGAACGGCGCCACTGCCGGCAAGGTCGCCATCGCCAAGAGAGCAAAAGAGGAGAACCTGGATGCCATCCACGACACCGTCCATGAGATGGCCCGCGACGAGGCCCGCCACGGCAAGGCCTTCCTGGGTCTGCTGAACAGATACTTCAAGTAAAATACCAAAGCAGAATCACAGCGGCAGCCTTTTGGCTGCCGCTGTTTTTTGTTTACGGGCAGAGCACGGCATGGTATACTTGAAACATCAAATATATGCGAGGTTTGCGATATGCAGTATACTTTCGGGCAATATAAGGAGAGCGCCGACTACATCCGCGGACAGATAGGCGATTTCGTGCCGGAAACGGCCATGATACTGGGCTCCGGTCTGGGCTCTATGGGCGACGAGGTGCAGAACGCCGTTGCCGTCAGCTACGCCGACATTCCGCATTTCAAGGTGTCCACTGCGCCGGGCCACAAGGGACGGCTGGTGTTCGGCACGCTGGAGGGCAAAAAAGTTGCCGTAATGCAGGGCCGCATGCACCACTACGAGGGCTATTCCTATGAGGAAGTATCCTACGCCGTGCGGGTGCTGCGCCTGCTGGGCGCAAAGACCCTCATCGTCACAAACGCGGCGGGCTGTGTCAACACCTCCTGGACCCCCGGCGACCTGATGCTTATAACAGACCACATAAAAATATTCATGGAGTCTCCACTGCGCGGCGCCAACATTCCGGAGTTTGGCGTGCGTTTTCCGGACGCGTCCAAGCTCTATACCCCGGCGCTGCGTCAGACAGCCGTGGAGGCGGCAAAAAAACTGGGCATAGGCCTGCGGGAGGGCGTGTATATGTACTTCCCCGGCCCCCAGTATGAAACCCCGGCGGAGGTCCGCGCCGCAAGAATACTCGGAGCCGACGCCGTGGGCATGTCCACCGCGCCGGAGGTCATAACGGCAGGGCACTGCGGCATGCAGGTGCTGGGCTTTACTTTGCTCACCAACATGGCCGCGGGCATACTGGATAAGCCGCTTTCGGAGCAGGAGGTTTTGGATGCCGGCGAAAAATGCCGGGAAAAATTCTCACATTTGGTGCTGGAGTGCCTGAAGAGGATATGACGAGGGGTCTGCTGAACAGATGCTTCCAGTAATCAGAAACTGATAAAGCGCGCCCGGAACAGTATCCGGTCGCGCTTTTAACGTGCGGCAAGGAAATGTTTTTTGTAAGCGTAACTTTCCGGAAGTTTTGCCGTCATATGGTATGAATCAGAAAGGAGCGATTCCAATGAAAAAAATTTTTACAGTCATTCTTTGCGCCGCGATTATAGCGGCGATAGCCGTTCCGGCATCGGCATCCGGCGCAGCAGCGGCAAAGGCACACTGGTACGACGCTTCCATGACATGGGCCGCCAAAAACGGACTAACCGAGCTTTCTACCGCCAAGCCCGGCGCCGCGGTAACCCGCACCGACCTTGTCAGCGCGCTCTATACCTATGCCAAGCACATCGGCATGGATGTCTCGGCAGGGGAGGACACAAACATTCTCTCATATAACGACGCGCAGAACATAAAGGAGGGCAAATACGAGGCCTTCCAGTGGGCGTGCGCCGTTGGCCTGGTTGGACAGGACGGAGAAACAAAGCTTCGCCCCAATGACAAGGTCACCCGCGAGGACATGATATCCATGCTCTGCGCTTTCGATGCGGTGTGCGGCCGCGACGTCACGCCCGGAGGCATGGCTTACCGCGAGTTCACTGACTGGAGCTCCGTATCCAAGAGCGCGTCCAGTCAGATGATGTGGGCCATCGGAGAAGGCATAGTTACCGGTACGTCCGGAAACGTGCTGTCCCCTAAACGCGGCGTTGACTTTGCCCAGCTCGCCACGGTCATGATGCGCTATGCGGCCTGCTGCGCAGATAAGCCCGTCATCACCGGCGTAATCACCGATGCGACTATGGCTACTGTCACGATCAAGGCAAACGGCAAGACCTGGTCCTTCGATAAAAGCGCCGCCACAGTAAACGCCGGCACCAAGGGCCTTGTGATCGGCGAGACCGTGACCATCGAGTATACGGGCACGCTGGACAAGAACCCCTCAGCGACTCTTATTACGGTCAGATAAACCCGGCACGAAAAAGGAACCGAGAGATCGGTTCCTTTTTTCGCGTCAGCACAGGACTTCACTGTACGCGCCCAGAAAGCGCAGACGCTCCGACGAGGCCTCAAGATCGCGGAACAGCTTTTCTGTCTCCGGAGCGTATACCGAGGCCTCAACATCAAAATAGAACATGAACTCAAAGTCGCGGTCAGGCATGGGCCGGCTCTCAATTTTGCGGACGTTCAGACCCAGCGCGTTGAACTTTGACAACGCGCCGTAAAGACTGCCGGGCCGGTGGGGGAGTATCATCATCATGGACAGCCTGTCGGCTCCCGGATATATTTCGGGCGCGCGGGATATGCAGATGAAGCGCGTGTAGTTGCCGTCGCTGTCCTGCACGCCGGGACGCAGGATCTTAAGACCGTAGTTCTCCCCGCAGTATCGTGAGCACAGCGCAGCGGCGTCGCGGCGGCCGGATTCCGCCACAAGCTTTGCCGCGGCGGCGGTATTCTCCGCCGCGGTCACCTTCACGTCTTTCAGCCCTGCGAGAAAAGCTGAGCACTGATTAATTGCCTGAGGATGGGAGTATACCTGCCTGATGCCGGAAAGCTCGGCGCCGGGAAGAGCCAGCAGACAGTGGCTTACCTTCAGCCTTGCCGAACGCACTATGGAAAAATTGTGGCTGAGCATGAGATCGTACACTGCGTTCACAGAACCAGCGGCGCTGTTTTCGATGGGCAGAACGCCGAAACGGCACAGACCGGCCTCCACAGCCCGGAATACATGCTCAAAGGTGTCGAAATACATGATTGACGGAGATTTGAACAGGTGGTCGCAGGCTATCTGGGAGTATGCGCCCTCCACGCCCTGACAGGCGACTGTGGCCCTGGGAGGAAAAAGCTCGGGCGTGTTGTCAAGGGCCGCTTTTATATCCGCATAGGCCGACGAGGTTATCCCGGACGCCTCATTGCGGCGTGAGCGGTCCGCGGCGGCTATATCGCGAAACACGGCCTGGGCGCAGTCGGCAAGCCCATCGCCCGCCTGCTCCGCCGCACGGGCAAGTACCGTCCGCTCCAGCTCGGATTCCGGCGCCGGCAGCCCTGATGCGCGCCTGATACCGGCGGCCTTTTCGGAAAGTTCCATTCGCCGGCGCAGCAGCTCCACGATGCGGCTGTCGGTTTCCTCCATATACGTATCCAGCAGTTCAAGTTCTTCCATAATGCGCTCCTCTGTAAATAATTATAAAAAGGGCCCGCGGTGAAGTGTTTTCACCGCGGGCCCTTTCTAAAAGCACTAAGTCACGAAAATGCTTCAGCGACAGGCACATGCGCAGCACAAAACACTCTTACCCACGGCAAAGCCGAAAAAGTAAAAGCAGAACTGTGCAAATGTGCTGTAAAGTCTCGTCATGGCACTCTCCCAAAAAGCGATGACCTATTTATAACACCGCTTAAGCGGCAAGTCAACAGCCCGCGAGGCCGGCCGCAACCAAAAAATCATTTGCCGCGCGCCGCGATTTTGGTGAATATTGCCAAGAATGCTGCATGGGTAGAATTTTTTGCATTTTATTTGAATTTGGCGACATATTGCACGAAAATGACAAAAACACAACCGAATTTTACTTATGTTAAAGTCAAAATTTGTCTAAAAAGTTCATATGTTTATTGCATTGCTCACCCCTGTGTGCTAAAATGTCAAATATTAGACTGGGTATGGCATAACCCGGCCAATAGAATAAATGGAGGGAAAAAAAGTGTATGCACTCATCGCGGCTGTCCCAATTCTGGTAACGATCGTTCTTATGATCGGCTTCAACTGGGGCGCCAAAAAAGCCCTGCCTCTGGCATGGATTCTCGCAGCGCTGATAGCTCTGTTTGTGTGGAAACAGAACTTCGTAGCCGTTGCGGCGTTCTCTATCCAGGGCGCACTGGATTCCATCGGCGTTCTCGTTATCATCTTCGGCGCAATTCTCATCATGAACACGCTGAAACATTCCGGCGCTGTTGTCGCCATTCAGCGTATGTTCAAAAACATCACCCCCGACCGCCGCATACAGGCCATTCTTGTCGGCTTCGTATTCGGCGCGTTCATCGAGGGCGCTGCCGGCTTCGGTACCCCGGCCGCTCTGGCCGCCCCGCTGCTGATCAGCCTTGGCTTCCCGCCGCTGTGCGCGGCAATCGTGGCCCTGATCTACAACTCCACCCCTGTGTCCTACGGCGCTGTCGGCACCCCGACCAACACCGCGGCCACCGTGGTGAAGGCTCAGGTCGAGGCTATGGGCGGCAACGCAGAGACTTACAAGATGCTCCTTACCAAGTACACCGCCATCGGCCATGCAGTAGCCTGCCTGTTCGTGGTGTTCCTGGGCGTATTCATCATGTGCAAGCTGTTCGGCAAAAACAAGAAAGGCAGCGACGCCTTTGCGGCTCTGCCCTTCGCTCTGTTCACCTCCGTGGTGTTCGGCGCATTCTACCTGGTGTTCGCATTCTTCTTCGGGCCTGAGTTCCCGTCTCTTATCGGCGCTCTGTGCGCTCTGCCCATCACCGTTTTCGCGGCCAAGAAGGGCTTCCTTATGCCCAAGACCACTTGGGATTTCGCAGAGAAATCCGCATGGGACGAGAGCTGGCTGTCCACTGTTGAAGTCAAGGAAGACGTTGACAACGGCATGGGCGCCCTGCTGGCATGGACCCCCTACATACTCATTGCTCTGATCCTTGTGGCCACCCGTCTGCTGCAGAAGTTCGGCATCTGGGATTATCTCAAGACCGGCGCAGGAATGACTGTGGCTATCAAGAGCATATTCGGCATCACCGGCGCTGTTGACGCCAAGACCGGCGTCGCAAAGGCCTTCTGGTCATGGAACTGGGGCTGGTGCCCTGGCATCATTCCGTTCTTACTGGTATGCCTGCTGACCTTCTGGATGCACCATATGTCCGGCGAGAAGATCAAGGAAACCTTTAAAGACACCTGGGCGCAGGTACAGGGCGCGTTCATAGCCGTTATCTTCGGCGTGGCCATGGTCGCGGTCTACAAGAACACCACCGTCAACGCCACCGGCGGCTTGGATTCCTCGATGCTGCTCATCATGGCACAGGCACTGGCGGATCTGTTCAAGGGCGCGTATTTCGTCATCGCACCTATAATCGGCGTGCTGGGCGCATTCATGTCCGGCTCCAACACCGTATCCAACACCCTGTTCTCATCTCTGCAGTTTGAGACGGCAACCCTTGTCAACATGAGCCCCGTGCTTATCGTCGCCCTGCAGAACATCGGCGGCGCCGCCGGCAATATGATCTGCGTGAATAACGTGGTCTCCGCCTGCGCCACCACCGGCACTCTGGGCAACGAGGGCAAGATCATCAAGACAAACGCTCTGCCCTGCCTTATCTACTGCGTTATAGCAATAATAGTTCTGGGCGGCTGCATCATCGCAGGCGTCAACCCGGCCTTCTGATATTTTCCGCAGCTGAATTTTCCTCCCCGCCTGGCGGCGGGGAGGAAAACGCGCAAAAGGTATCGGAAAAATCTGCAGAAGAGGAGTGATTTGTTTTGGTACATATTCCTTACGGAAAAACATTTATTGATTTCGACGAGACCGGCGCTTCCGTGCTCACCTCCCGCATTGGGGAGCTGAAGGCCGAGGGTTCCGGCTCAGACATAGTGAAAAAAGCTATGGCCGACCCCATAGATTCTCCGCGCCTTTCTGAGCTTGCCAGGGGCAAGAAAACCTGCACAATCATTATTTCAGACCATACCCGCCCTGTGCCCAGCCGCGATATCCTGCCCAACATGTTCGCCGAGCTGCGCCAGGGTTCTCCGGATATAGCCATCACTCTGCTGGTGGCCACCGGCTTCCATCGCCCCACCTCCACCGAGGAGCTTGAGGCAAAACTGGGCCGGGAGATCATGGATCAGGTGAAGATAGTCGTCCACGACTGCCGCAATCCAGACAGCAACGTGCAGGTGGGTGTACTACCCTCCGGCGCGCCGTGCATCATCGACCGCGTGGCTGCCGAGGCCGACCTTCTTATTTCCGAGGGCTTTATTGAACCCCACTTTTTCGCCGGTTTCTCCGGCGGCCGCAAGAGCGTCCTGCCCGGCATATCCGATCAGGTCACCGTTCTCGGCAACCACTGCAGCCGCTTCATCGACAGCGACTTTTCACGCACCGGAATCCTTGACGGCAACCCAATGCACGAGGATATGATCGCGGCGGCCAAGTTTGCCAAACTGGCATATATCGTCAACGTGGTCATAGACGAGAGCAAGAAGACTGTTGCCGCCTTCGCCGGCAACTATGTCACCGCCCACAGAAAAGGCTGTGATTTTCTCCTGAGCTACTGCCAGGTCAAGCCCGCCTATGCGGATATCGTCATAACCTCCAACGGCGGCGCGCCGCTGGATCAGAACGTATATCAGTGCGTCAAGGGCATGACCGCCGGCGAAGCCACCTGCAATCCCGGCGGCGTCATCATCCTGTGCGCGTTCTGCGCGGACGGTCACGGCGGCGAGGGCTTCTATCACTCGCTGAAGGACTGCTCCACTGTCGATGAGCTGTATGCCCAGTTCATGGCCACGCCTCAGGACAAGACAATAGCTGACCAATGGGAGAGCCAGATCCTGGCCCGCATTCTGCGCAAGTACAAGCTTATCTTTGTCACCCGCCCTGAAATGAAGGGCATAATCGAGGACATGAAGATGACCTATGCCTCATCCCTTGACGAGGCTATGGGCCTTGCCCGCAGCTGGGGCAAAAAGACCGTAACAGTCATCCCCAACGGCATTTCCGTCATAGTGAAGGCCTGAAGGACAAACCTTTCGGCTTTATTTCAAACTGATATGGAGGATTTTATTTATGGCAAATTACAATAAGGTCAGCCCCGAGATCGCCGAAAAACTCAAGGCGATCGTAGGCGAAAAGAGATTTTCCGCCGGCGAGGCCATAAATCCCGACTACTCTCACGATGAGATGCCCATTTACGGCAAGTATTTTCCGGAAGTGGTGTGCGAGGTCGAGACCACCGAAGAAGTTTCCGAGATCATGAAGATCTGCTCCGCAAACAAGATCCCCGTGACTCCCCGCGGCGCCGGCACCGGCCTTGTGGGCGGCTGCGTTCCTCTGGAGGGCGGCGTCATTATCTGCACCAAGCGCATGAACAAGATACTGGGCTACGACATGAACAACCTGGTCGTGCATATCCAGCCGGGCGTCCTGCTGCAGGATCTGGCCGCGGACGCTCTTGATCACGGCCTGATGTATCCCCCCGATCCCGGCGAGAAGACGGCCACCGTTGGCGGAAACGTCTCCACCAACGCCGGCGGCATGCGCGCCGTTAAGTACGGCGTCACCCGCGACTATGTTCTGGCCATGACCGTGGTCCTGCCCTCCGGCGAGATCATGAAGCTGGGCAAGACCGTCTGCAAGACCAGCTCCGGATACAGCCTGCTGCACCTGATGATAGGCTCCGAGGGCACTCTGGGCATCATTACCGAAATGACCATGAAGCTAATTCCCAAGCCCATATGCGACGTGTCACTTATCCTCCCGTTCGCGGATGTTGACACCTGCATCGCGGCCGTGCCGAAAATAAAGCTGGCCAACCTTGACCCCCAGTCCATAGAGTTTATGGATGCCGACATTGTGAAGTCCTCTGCGGCCTTCACCGGCAACCAGGTGTTCCCCACAGAAGTAAACGGCAGCGCCGTCGGCGCCAGCATCCTGGTGACCTTCGTGGGCAACAGCGAGGACGAGCTGGACGCCAAGATGGAGAAGCTGGCCGAAGTGGCCGACGAAGCCGGCGCCTTCGACGTTCTGGTCATCGACACTCCCACCCTGAAGAAAGAAGTCTGGGCCGCGCGCTCCAGCTTCCTCACCGCAATCGAGGCCGACACCAAGCTTATCGACGAGATGGACGTTGTCGTTCCCGTTGACAAGATCGCCCAGTTCCTCATCTACGTCCGCGAGGTCGGCAAGGAAGTCGGCATCAATATCCGCAACTTCGGCCACGCCGGCGATGGCAACCTGCACATTTACTGCTGCTCCAACGACATGGCGGTGGACGAGTTCATGGACAAGGTAGCCAAGGTCATGGACAAGGCCTATGCCAAGTGCACCGAGTTCCAGGGCCAGGTTTCCGGCGAGCACTCCATCGGCCACGCCAAGAAGCGCTACCTTAAGGAATCCGTGGGCGATACCGCTTACGGTCTGATGTATTCCATCAAGAAGGTCTTTGATCCCGATCTTATCCTTAACCCCGGCAAGGTCTGCAACGACATCTGATCACAAAAAAAATACCGGCGCAGGAGCGGCTATAAACCGCCCCTGCGCAAATCAGTAAAAAGTTAAGGAGTCTTTTCATATGCTGAGAATACTTGTTTGCGTAAAACAGGTGCCCGATGTGGATCTGGTAAAGATGGATCCCGAGACCGGCAACCTGGTGCGCGAGGGAGTGCCCACCCTTACAAACCCGCTGGACACCAACGCCCTGGAGGCTGCAGTCCGGATGAAGGAAAAATTCGGCGGCGAGGTCACTGTCATCACCATGGGCCCGCCCATGGCGGAGAGCACCCTGCGCGAATGCCTGGCGGTCGGCGCGGACAAGGCCGTGCTTGTTTCCGGCCGTCCTTTCGGCGGCGCCGACACGCTTTCCACCAGCTATGCCATCGTCAAGGCGGCGGACATGCTGGGCAAATTCGATCTTATATTCTGCGGCAAGGAATCTCTGGACGGGGCAACCGGCCAGATGGCCAGCCAGCTGGCCGAGCGTTTCGACGCTTCCCAGGTCACCGGCTGCCTTCTGATAGACAATTACGACGAGAGCAAAAACGTCCTCACCGCCCAGCGCGAACTGGAGACCGGTGTGGAAACCGTTGAGGCGTCGCTGCCCTGCCTTATCACCGTGGAAAAGCTGAATTATCACGCCCGTATCCCCAACCTGAAGGGCAAGCTGGCCGCAAAGAAGGCGGTCATCACCACCCTGACCGAAAAGGATATAGCGGATCTCGACATGCAGAAGATCGGTGTGCCGGGCTCCGGCACCATCGTGCCGCGCATATATCCACCAGAGCTCCCCGAACCCGGCATGGTCATCGACGAAGGCAGCCTGGAAAAGAACGTTGCCAAGCTCGTTGAACTGCTCGCCGGCAAGGGCGCTATTTAAGGAGGCGCGAAGATGGAAAAACGTGATTATAAAAATATGTGGGTCTACATCGAGCACGACGGCAACACCGCCGCGCCTGTGGGCCTGGAGCTGTGCTGCGAGATAAGAAAACTCTGCGATGTCACCGGCGACAAGCTGTATGCAGTGGTACTGGGCGATCTTCCCGCAGGCGAAATCGAAAAGGTCAAGGGCTGCGCAGTGGACGGAATCATCCATGTTTCCGGCACAGGCTACGGCTATTACAACACCGACGCCTACGCCAATGCGTTTACAGTGCTGTCCAAAAAGTATAACCCCTCAGCCATCTTTGTCGGCGGCAGCATCAACGGCCGCGACTTTGCTCCCCGCTTCGCCGTCCAGCTGGATACCGGCTGCACCTCCGATGCAATGGAGCTGGAGTACGACAAGGAAACCGGAGACATCCAGTTTATCGAGCCCGCCGTGGGCGGCAAGATAATGGCCGTCATCACCGTGCCTGCACTGCGTCCGCAGGTCGGCACCATCCGTCCCGGAACCTTCAAGTACGCCCCCGCCGGCGCAAAGGCCCAGGTGGAGGAGATAGAGGAGCTCATAGACTTCCCGGTGGAGAACATCCGCTGCCGTCACATATCCTTCAAGGCCGACGAGTTCGACCCTGAACTGGATATCGCTGGATCGGACATCATCGTCTGTGTGGGCAACGGCCTTGCCGACGAGGATCATCTGCCCCGCTACAGAGAGCTTGCAAAGCTGCTGGGCGGCAAGCTGGGCTGCACCCGTCCGCTGTTCGACCGCGAGATACTGCCGTATAAACTGCAGATCGGTCAGTCCGGCGTTATGATAAAGCCGAAACTGTATCTGGGCTTTGGCGTGTCCGGCGCCGTGAACCACGTGGCCGGCATCTCCGCCGATACCTTCGTGGCCGTGAACTCCGATCCGGAGGCGCAGATATTCAACTACTGCGACTACGGCATCGTGGGCGACATGGATACCGTGTGCGACGCTCTTATCGGCGCCCTGAAGGCGAGACAGTAAAAAACTCCCGCCCGATATTTTATATATCAGGGCGGGAACGCGCATCACCGCTGCTGTGGTGAGACGTGATAGAAGAAGCAAGCCGCCTCCGGCACTCAACGGAAGCGGCTTGCTGATGCCTGCGGTCATTGTGTGGATGACGGCGGCACGGAGGGATACAGACAAAACGATGTATTAACTGTTATGCAGCATGATATTGTGCGCGATACACTTTACTGAAGACCCTGGGGCACGCTGCCTTTTCACTGGGCTCAGCTATCGCGGCTATGGCCATGACAAGCATTGCGGAGGCAGCTACGTAGTACATTACGGGAATGAGGGCTGCCACAGCGACGGACACCGCCATGATTATCAGACATGCAGCCTGAATGTTTTTAAGAATGTTTTTCATTTTAAAGCCTCCTTCTTTATTCGTCAGATGTCATGCTAGCACATTATACGTCTGATGTCAACAACCTGAATACACAATCTCTTTTTTCAACAAAACAGAGGATAAAAGATTGTACATTTTATGACGAAGTATCCGGCTGCAAAATTTGTTATAATTGAATAAATAATACGGAAGGTGCTGAGAACATGACAGAACGATCCGGAAATCTGTCTCAGCGAACGGCTGACCGCATGGAGGAACTGATAGTTGAACAGGGAAAGTTTCTTCCGGGCCAGCAGATACCAAACGAAACCGAGCTTGCCGACCATTTCGGCGTTTCCCGGGCAACTCTGAGGGAAGCTGTTAAGATACTGGTGGCAAGACATATACTGGAGGTACGGCGGGGCACGGGCACATTCGTGTCTGATGTCCTTCCTGACAAAAAGAGCTACGACTTGCCTGACATGTCGCAGATGGTCACCGAGGTGCGGGATCTCTACGAGGTGCGCCTGCTTTTTGAGCCTGCCGTGGCCGCGATCGCCTGCAAAAAGGCGTCTGATGCGGAGCTTGGCCGCATGCGCGAGCTCAGCGAGGAGATAGACGCCCTGACGGCAAAGGGGGAGGACCCCACAGAGGCCGACATTGCTTTTCACTCTGCGATAATGATGGCTGCCCACAACGAATTCATACGCCAGCTGCTGCCCGTTATCGCCAGGGCGCTGTCCGACCGCCGCGTGCTGGACGCGCAGGCGCGTATGACACAGGTGGTGCCGGATCACAAGGCAGGTATGGATCACGGCGGTATAATGAGGCTTATGCTGTCCAGGGATGTGGAAGGCGTAAGATGCGCCATGTACATTCATCTGAACGACCTGCTTAAGGAATTCGACAGATACGGTCAGAACTGAGACGCAAAAAACGGGCCCTGCTTTGGAGGTGCTGTCCAAAGCAGGGTTCGTCTTTTCCTTGACAATGCCGCCCATAAGTATTACAATCACACATTATCACGATAAATGATTAAATATCAAAAAGGGGTGTGCGTATTATGATTTGCTCCAACCTTGGAACAAACAGTCAGGGCAGACTGACCTTTGCCGGCCGTGACACTGTGGAGCTTGCCGAAAAATACGGCACTCCGCTTTATCTTATGGACGAGCGCCGCATACGGGAAAACTGCCGTATGTACAAGGCGGCCATGAGCAGAAATTTCGGCGGCAGCGCGCTGCCGCTGTATGCCAGCAAAGCCGCGGCCTTCAGACGCATGTACGCCATCGCCGCCGGCGAGGGCATGGGCATAGATACCGTGTCGCCGGGGGAAATATATACAGCCGCTTCCGCTGGGTTTCCCATGGAAAACGCCTATTTCCACGGCAACAACAAGACCGACGCCGATATCGCCTTCGCCATGAAACACGGCGTGGGATACTTTGTGGCGGACGGCCGGGACGAGCTTGAGGCCATTGACCGGATAGCGGGAGAGCGCGGCATATGCCAGAAGCTGCTGCTGAGACTGACCCCGGGCATAGATCCGCACACCTATGCCGCTGTTAACACCGGCATGGTGGACTCCAAATTCGGCACAGCCTTAGAGACCGGACAGGCAATGGAACTGATAAAGGCCGCGCTGAAAATGAAAAACATCAGCGTTGAGGGTTTCCACTGCCATGTGGGATCCCAGGTGTTCGGGGAGGACGTGTATCAGCGTACTAGCCTCATTATGCTCCGCTTTTTCGCACGGCTGAAAAAAGAGCTTGGATTTGAGACAAAGCAGTTCGACATCGGCGGCGGCTATGGCGTGCGCTATGTGGACTCCGATGCGGACATAGATATCGCAGCCTGCATAGACGAGGTTGCGGATTATATAAAGGCAACGGCGGCGGAGCTGGGCATCGCGCTGCCGAAGATACTTATGGAGCCGGGACGCAGCATTGCGGCTGATGCGGGACTTACGCTTTACACGGCGGGTTCGGTGAAGCGTATACCGGGATACAAGAACTATGTCTCGGTGGACGGCGGCATGACGGACAATCCGCGCTACGCTCTTTACGGTTCCAGGTACACCGTGTATTCAGCAGCCCGCATGAGCGAAAAAACGGACTTTATGTGCGATCTGGTGGGCCGCTGCTGCGAAAGCGGAGATATTATCCAGCCGGGCGTGTATCTGCCTGAGCCGCGCCGCGGCGATATAATAGCCGTGTGCACCACCGGCGCTTATAATTATTCCATGGCGTCCAATTACAACCGCCTGCCCCGCCCAGAGGTGGTGATGCTGGACGGAAATAACGACTATATCGCCGTGCGGCGCGAGACGATGGAGGATATCACGCGCTGCGACATGTGAAATAACTCTCCAAACTCCGGATTTCTTTGAAAGTCCGGAGTTTTTTCATTTCTCCTGATTGACGTCATAAAATAACATGTTAAAATGTGATATATAAATTACTTTTACAAAAGTGCAGGTCAAATTATGGAGCTTGAAGCAACAATAACCGAGCGGCGCCGCCAGACGCGTGGCAGTATTTACAGGTATATTTACGACGAGACCGGATTCTGCACAAAGCAGTCTGTGGCCACCGCGCTGAAGCTGAGTCTGCCCACGGTGTACCAGAACCTTAATGAGCTCGTGGATGCCGGGCTGGCCGAGTATTCCGGGGAGCAGCGCTCCACCGGCGGAAGAAAGGCCATGGGTCTGCGCATCGTTCCCGGCGCGCGCTTTGCCGTGGGCGTTTCCATAACCGACGACCGGCTGAAGCTCACCGCCGCCGATCTGCGCCTGAAGGAGACGGCCTACCGCCGGGTGAGCCATCCTCCGGTGAAGGAGATGGAAAACTTCGGCGCGTTTATGGCGGGAGAGCTGGAAAAATTCCTGGACGATTACGCGCTGGACAGAAGAAAGCTGCTGGGTGTGGGGATAGCGCTGCCGGCAACATTCTCCCGGGACACCGGTCTTATTACTCTGGCCCCGTCTCTCGATCTCCGCGAGTCCGCCATGCGGCAGCTGGTGGGCGATTTGCCGTATCCCACATATCTTGAAAACGACGCCACCAGCGCGGGTTATGCCGAATGGTTTTCGGGCGCCAAGCAGCGTGATATGGCGTATCTGCTGCTGGAGACGGGTATCGGCGGGGCTGTGCTGGTAAACGGCGGGGAGCACCACGGCGACAATCACCGCAGCGGAGAATTCGGACACATGTGCGTGGAGCCCGGCGGGCTTACATGCCGCTGCGGCAGGCGGGGCTGCCTGGAGGCCTACTGCTCGGCCGGAAGGATATACCGGGAACTGGGCATGTCGGCGGAGGAATTCTTCTCCGGTGTAGAAAAAGGCAGCGACGAGTGCTGCGCACTGTGGGACAACATGCTGCGCAGACTGGCAGTGGGAGTGAACAACATCCGCATGGCTCTGGACTGCGACGTTGTGTTGGGGGGATTCCTCGCCCAGTTCATGGAGCCGTATATGCCGCGGCTTAAAGGTTATGCGGCGGAGCTGAACCCATTTGAGAGCGATGCGGAGTATCTGCGTCTGGGTACGCTGAGGGAGCATACGGTGCCGCTGGGCGTGGCGCTGCATTTTATAAGAGAGTTTGTGGAGAATGTATGAAAATTAAAAAGATACCGTTTGGCAATGCACAGAACGGCAGCCTGGTCACGGAGCTGCGCATTGAAAATTCAATGGGAGCGGCGGCATCGCTGCTGGGTTATGGCGCCACAGTGAGATCGCTTGTGGTGCCGGACAGAAACGGCGTTCTCACGGACGTGGTGCTGGGTTACGACACCATAGGAGAATATGAAAAGAACGACGGCTATCTGGGCGCCGCCATCGGCCGCACGGCAAACCGTATCGGAGCCGGCAGGTTCACGCTGAACGGCCGGGAATACCGCCTCGCGGCAAACGACCGCGGAAACTGCCTGCACGGCGGCATTAAGGGCTTCGACAAACGCATATGGAATTTCAGTGAGGAAGGCGAAAGCATAGTTTTTTCCCGCCTGTCACCCGACGGCGAGGAGGGCTACCCGGGAAATCTGCATGTGAGCGTAAAATATACCCTGACGGACGATAACATCCTGCGCATAGAATACGATGCCGTATGCGATTCCGACACGCCGGTGAATCTTACCAACCACTGCTACTTCAATCTGGCGGGCGGCGGCACTGTTCTGGGGCATTATCTCACCGTGAACGCCGGACGTTTTCTGGAAAACGACGAAAACTGCCTGCCCACGGGAAACGTTATTTCCGCAGATGGCACGCCCTTTGATTTTCGGCTGGAAAAGCCCATAGGACAGGACATTGAAAGGCCGGATCCCCAGCTTATCGCCGGCGGAGGCTACGACCACTGCCTTATCATTGACGGTTCTCCGGCGGCCGTGCTGTACTGCCCCGATACGGGCATCTCCATGACCGTTGTCACCGACAGGCCCGGAGTGCAGCTGTATTCAGCCAACGGCCTTTCATCCCGCCGGGGCAGGGGAGGCAGAACTATCGGCGTCAGGGACGCCGTATGTCTTGAAACGCAGCTTTTTCCTGATGGGATGGCCCATGACAAGTTCCCGTCGCCGGTAATAAAAGCCGGGGAACACATGCGCAGCGCAACGGAATACCGCTTCGGCATTCGCTGAATATTATGCGTGGGACGGGACGGCGCGTCAGCATGTTGCAACAGTCAATATTGAACGTTATGCTTGCGTAGATGCCGATAATGGTTGTATAATCAAAAAATAACAAATTTTTACCCGCGGTTCCGTGAATTACATGGATTCACGTATTGCGGACAAACCTGTTAGGCGGTGATTCGATGGAAAAAGGCAACAACCTGATGAGCCCGATTCGCAAGGAATCTGTGGTACAGCAGATAATCAACAAAATAACCGACGCGATAATTTCCGGAGAACTAAAGCCCGGCGATAAGCTGCCCACCGAAATGGAAATGGTTTCAGCTTATCACGTGGGCAGAAACACGGTGCGCGAGGCTGTACGTACCCTGGAGGCCTATGGCGTGGTTGAGATACGCCGCCCCGAGGGAACCTTCGTGTGCGACGGCTTCTCAGATAAGATCATCAACCCGATGCTGTACAGCATTATTCTTCAGAAGGAAGATTCCTACAAGGACCTGATCGGTCTCAGACAGATGATCGAGACCGGTGTCCTGAGAATGCTGCAGGAGCAGGGGATAACCGATGAGGAGAGCCAGAAAATTGAGAAGCTGTACGACGAGCTGGTCAAAAGGATAAACATGGTTCCCCACGACGTGAACTATATTGCCGACGCCGACATGGAGCTTCATAAACAGTTTGCGCTGAGCACCCATAATTCTTTGGTGTTTATGGTTCACAACGTGGTGGCGGAGCTCACCAGGGAATCGCGCTGCCGCTCCATACAAAATATCTTCGCGGCAAACGACAAGGAATACCTTATAAGGACGCACAGGGAGCAGATTGACGCTATTAAGAGCCAGGATTACGTGTCCTTGGACGAGGTGGTGGCGTATAGTTATATTTACTGGAAAGACTCCATAAAATAGTGCGCTATTAACAAAAATTTGTATATATGCACATTTCTGCCTTGACATATCGGCTCGAGGAATATATATTTTATTTAATGTCCAACATTGACCGTTGAACAATATAATTTGCCGCGATGAATATTGAGAGGTGCAGAGCTGATGAGAGAACAGAAAAAGTTGGAACTGGAAGGGCGGGCAAAGCAGCTTAGAAAGATCGCGCTGACCATGATATACGAGGCGCAGTCCGGACATCCGGGCGGAGCATTTTCGGCGGCGGATATAGTTGCCGCTCTGTATTTTTCTGAGATGCGCATAAATCCGAAAGACCCCAAATGGCCCGACAGAGACCGTTTCGTACTTTCCAAAGGACATGTCTGCCCCATACAGTATGCCGCGCTGGGCACTCTGGGATACTTCCCGGAGGAGGCGCTGCACACCCTGAGAAAAGAGAATTCCATTCTTCAGGGCCATCCGGACATGAAGAAATGTCCCGGTATCGACATCTCCACCGGTTCCCTTGGACAGGGCGCTTCTGCCGCTGTGGGCATGGCGCTGGCAGGCAAAAGGGACGGCAGGGATTACTGTGTTTTTGTGATAATGGGCGACGGCGAGATGGACGAGGGCATCGTTTGGGAAGCCATGATGACCGCCAACAAATATAAGCTCGATAATTACGTAATGATCTTGGACAACAACGGCCTCCAGCTGGACGGACCCTGCGACAAGGTCATGCCGGGTCTGGACATGAGCAAAAAGGCAGCGGATTTCGGCTTTGAGACCTTTGACATCGACGGGCACGACATGGGCGACATTCTGGATGTATTCGACGCTATAAGAGACAGAAAGAACGGTAAACCCAAGTTTATAAACGCGCGCACGGTCAAGGGCAAGGGCGTGGATTTCATGGAAAACAAGGCGGAGTGGCATGGCAACGCCCCAAATGCGGAGCAGTATGCCGACGCCATGGCACAGCTTGAAAGGGGGCTTAAGTGATGAAAAAGGGAGAACTTATAGCTACCCGCGACGGCTTCGGCGACGAGATAGCCGAACTGGGCAGAGAAAACAAAAACATATATGTCGTCGACGTGGATATCGGCAAATCCTGCAAGACGGGCAAGTTTTCCTCGTCGCTTCCAGATCAGTATGTAAACGTGGGCATAGCGGAGCAGAACGGCGCCGGCGTCGCTGCCGGACTCGCAACCACCGGCAAGATACCGTTTGTGGTCACTTACGCGGTATTCGGCTCACTGCGCATGTGCGAGCAGATCCGGCAGGAGATGTGCTACCCCAACCTCAATGTAAAAATCGCCTGCTCACACGGCGGATTGACCCCGGCCAACGACGGAGCCAGCCACCAGGCAATTGAAGACATGGGCGTGTTGCGCACCATTCCCAATATGACAATTATAATGCCGGCAGACTATAACGCCGCCCGCAAGCTTGTTAAGGCCGCTACGGAAATGTACGGTCCCGTTTTCCTGCGCTTCACCCGGGACGCCGTGCCGGTGGTCTATGACGAGGATCAGGAGTTCACCATTGGCAAAGCCGTGCGTGTCAGAGATGGCGGGGACGTGGCGATAATCGCCGTGGGAGACACGCTCCGTCTGGCCATAGAAGCGGCGGAGCGGCTGCACGCCAAAGGCATAGAAGCCAGAGTGCTGGACATGCACACGATAAAGCCGCTGGACACCGACGCGGTAGACAGCTGCATAGCCGATATCGGAAAGATAATAACCGTTGAGGATCACAACAAGATAAACGGCCTGGGCAGCGCCGTGGCGGAGTGCATCGCCGAAGCGGGACACGGCGTACTGCGCCGCGTGGCGATACAGGACCAGTTCGGACAGTCGGCGCCCTATGAAAGACTGCTGGAAATAAACGGCATTACAGTGGAAAACATCGTGGCACAGGCGGAAAGCCTGATGTGACGGTGAAAATAAAAAATTAGGCAAAAGGAGAAAGAAAATGAAGAAAGTCATTGCACTGCTTTTGGCGCTGACAATGGTGTTCGCGCTCTGCGCCTGCGGCGCAAGCAGTACCACAGCCCAGACCGCCACCAGCGGAGCCGTCAGCGGAAACTACGACAAGGTCAATCTGAAACTCAGCTGCAACGGCACCGACACGGCAAACGACACGACCACCGCGAAGCTCTTTGCAGATCTTGTAAGTAAGAAATCCGGCGGTGCGGTCACCATCACCGTCTACAACAACGACCAGCTGGCCAGCGGCGATATGCAGAAGGGCCTTGAGCTCGTTCTGGACGGCACCGTTGATATGGACTGCCACTCCACCAGCATTATCTCCTCCCTGGACAACAGCCTCATGGTCAGCACCCTGCCATGGCTGTTCGACAGCTATCAGGCGGCTGAGGATGCTTTCTGGGGCGACGGCGGAAAGTATATTGACTCCGTGCTGGAGGCCAAGGGCCTTGTCTACATGGGCGCCGTGCACAACGGCTTCAAGATGATGACCTGCTCCAAGCACCTCATCAAGCAGCCCTCCGATCTTAAGGGCCTGAAAATGCGTATCCCCGGCGGCGATTTCTTCGCAGCCTTCTACAAAGCTTACGGCGCCAGCCCTCAGGCCATGAGCTGGGCAGAGGTGTTCTCCGCACTGCAGCAGGGCACCATTGATGGACATGATAACTCCATCAGCACCTGCAACTCCAACAACATTCAGGAAGTGCAGAAGTACTTCACCATTAGCCGCCACACCTACGAGGCGTTTACCTTCATGGCCAACAAGGCAAAATTCGACTCCCTCTCTGCCGACACTCAGCAGCTGCTCCGCGACTGCCTTGAAGAGGCCTGCAAGACCGTCAACAAGCAGATCGTCGACAACGAATCCGTGCTTATCCAGAAGTTCAAGGATGAGTACAACTGCGAGTTCTATGAGTTCACCCCCGAAGATGTAGCCACCTGGAGCGCTGTTATCCAGAATCTTGTGACCCAGTACAAGGGGATCTACGGCCAGGCAGCCTGCACCGCGTTCGGTGTAAAGTAAGTCTCCGGTCAAAAAAGAAAAATGCAGACAGATGCCCGCCGTCAGGCGGGCATCTGCGGATAAACGAATGGCCGCTCCAAAAAGGCCATTGAATTTCAAAACAGCAGAAAGGAACGGTCAACATGAAAAACACCCTGCACAACCTGGAAGACCATTTCTGTGCTTTTATCCTTTTGGTCATGCTTATACTCACCTTCATAAACGTTGTGGCAAGGTATGTGTTTTTAAGCTCCATGCCATTCGTAGAGGAGCTGACAAGGCTTGGACTTATGATACTCAGCCTTGTGGGAGCTGCCGTGGCTGCCAAGCGCGGTGCACACCTGGGCCTGAGCGCATTGACCGATCTGATGCCTGCAAAAGCGCAGAAATACATTTCCCTTATCGGAGATATCACTGCCTCCGTGTTTTGTGTAGTAATAATTTACTATGGCTACTTCATGATCATCAAGGAATACACCAACCATCTCAAGACGGCCGGCATGCAGTGGCCGGAATGGCTGTTCGGCATGTGGGTCGCCATAGGCGGCGTCGTCATGCTCATCCGCTACATCCAGATGGCTGTCGGTGAGTTTCGCCATAAGAAGGAGGAAGAAAAATGACCGCACTGATACTTTTTGGATCATTTTTTGTGCTCCTGCTGCTCAATGTTCCCATAGCCTTTGCTTTGGGTATTTCCAGCGTCCTTACGCTGGTATCACAAGGTTTGCCGCTGTCGGTTATTCCCACAAACCTCTACGCGTCCACCAGCAAATTCGTGCTTCTGGCGATCCCGTTCTTCATTCTGGGCGGAAACATAATGGAGCGCAGCGGAATTTCCGGACGCCTCATTGAGTTCTTCCGCACTCTTGTGGGACACAAGCGTATCGGTATGGCGCTGGTGACGGTGCTCGTGGCATGCTTTTTTGCTGCCATCTCCGGCTCCGGTCCGGCTACCGTCGCTGCTCTGGGTCTCATTCTCATACCGGCAATGACAGAAGTTGGATATGACAAGAGCTATTCCACTGCACTTGTGTCAACCTCTGGCGCTATAGGCATTATTATCCCGCCGTCCATAACATTTGTAATTTACGGCTCAATCGCCAGCGTGTCAGTCGGTGCCCTGTTTGCCTCCGGTATACTCCCGGGTATACTTATGGGCCTGTTCCTGATCCTGGCGACCGCGCTTCTCTATAAAAACAAGGAACTTAAAATCCTGCCAAAAGCCAGCGGCAAGGCGCGCTGGAAGGCGTTCAGAGAGGCCTTCTGGGGCCTTATGATGCCCGTTATCATCCTTGGAGGCATTTATGGCGGATTCTTCACTCCCACTGAGGCCGCGGCTGTTGCGGCCGTGTACGGCATAATCATCGGTCTGTTCGTTTACAGAACGATCAAGTTGAAGGACATTTGGGAGCTCCTTATCACCAGCGTGTCACAGACCGCCGTCGTTATGATAATCGTGGGCTGCGCCAGCCTGTTCGCGTACGTGCTGACGATTACCGGTATCGCCTCTTCCGCAAGCCAGGCGCTTGTCAATGTCTCCGGCGGAAGCAAAATAGTGTTCCTGCTTATCATCAACGTCATACTGCTCATCGCGGGCTGCTTTATCGATGCCAACTCCGCAATGTATATTCTCGTACCAATTTTGCTGCCTGTGGCAAACGCACTGGGCATCGATCTCGTCCAACTCGGCTGCATTATGGTCTTCAACCTGGCCATTGGCCTTGTCACACCGCCTGTGGGCGTCAATCTGTATGTGGGCTGCGGCATCGCGGGTATAAAGCTCAAGGAAATATGCAAGGCAGTTTGGCCGCTTATCATCGCCTCTATTCTGGCGCTGCTTATTGTGACATACTGGTCGCCGATTTCAATGGTGCTGCCGAATTTGCTTGCAAAATAAGCGGAAAGGAAATTTCGAATAATGAGAGCAGGCTTTATTGAAGCGCCGCTAAAAGCGTATTTCAGGGATGATATGCCGGAGCCGATGATCGACTCCGCAGATCAGGTGAAGATAAAGGTCAGGAAATGCGGTATCTGCGGATCCGAGGTGCATGCCTATCACGGCAAGCATCCCTTCCGCATCCCGCCGGTGGTCTCCGGCCACGAATTTTCCGGCGACGTGGTGGAGATCGGTTCCGCCGTCACAAAGTACAAGGTGGGCGACCGGGTCACTGCCGAGCCACAGTACGGCTGCGGCAAGTGCGTCTACTGCAGGCAGGGCAAGTACAATCTCTGCACAGAAAAGCACGTTCTGGGTTCAAACGGCTGGAGCGGACCATTCGGGGAATATGTGGTCGTGCCGGAAAAGACGGTCGTCCGCCTGCCGGATAATCTCTCTTATGAAGAGGGCGCGCTCATTGAGCCAGTTGCCAACGCCATGTACGCCGTGCGCAATTCCGTGGTGCCCATCACGGAAAACACGACCATATGCATAATCGGAGCAGGCCCCATAGGTCTGGGAGATCTGCTGTGCGCACAGCTTTATTCTCCGAAGCTTCTGGTGATGGTGGATATTTCGGATTATAGTCTGGAGACAGCCCGGCGCATGGGCTGCAAATATACCATCAACAGCCGCAGCGAGGACCTGATGGAAAAGGCCATGGAGCTCACCGACGGTGTGGGCTTCGACATGACTTTCCTGGCATTCGGAGACGAACCCACGCTGCAGCAGGCGGCGGATATTACCAAGCGCGGCGGCATAATGCAGCAGCATGCGCTGATGCTGGACGGCGTCGGCTTTCCGTACCGTGTGCATCAGCAGCACGAGCTGACTTTCGCGGCGTACAACATGTACCGCTATGACGATTTCGAGGCCATACTTGCGGCGCTTTCAGAGGGCCGCATGAAACTGGATGGCTTCGTGACTCAGAGGTACCCGATAGAAAAATTCCATGAGGCGCTGGAGATGGCTGACAAGCGGCCAGTACCGGTGGTAAAGGTAATGCTGGAATACTGAAATACAAAAAATGTCCGCCGGCGTCTGCCGGCGGACATTTTTTTGGCGCAACAGCCCTAAAACAAGAACTCGTGGTTTTGAAAATCGCCCTTTGAAAGCGTCATTTCGGTGTCGTCAGACCCGGATATACCTCTGAAGCCCATGCTTTCGAATATCTGCCGAGCCTCCCGGTTTCCCGACGGCGTGCTGAGGCATACTGTGTCCAGTCCAAATTCATAAAACCCGCGCTTCAGCATGAGCAGCGCCGAATATGTGGCACTGCGTGTACTGTTGTAGCCCATCTCGCCCAGCAGCAGATACAGCCTTGCGCTGCCGCCGCCGTGATCCATGCCCGCAAAGCCTGCCAGCCCTATGGGCGTGCCGTACAGTTCTATCATACAGTCGTACTGCCCGCCGCGGGAAAGCCATGTTTCGGCTTCAGCGGGCGAGGACGGCAGGCGGCACACTGCATACTCGCCGCCCCGGCGGCTGTTTATCCACCTGAGTGCCAGCGGGATATCTTCATATTTCAGTTTTCTTATTTCTATATTCAATGCGACGCACCTCAGCGCTGAAAAAGTACCAAACAACAGTATAGCAGGAAAAATGAGCAATTCAAGCCAGGCCTGTCCTGCGGCGCGACCGAGAAATATTTTAAAATGATAATTGGTGTAAATGCGCAAAATGCCGTTGACAAACCTCAAAAATAGTTATATAATTTCTTCAAATCGAAGGCAAAAGTAAAAAATATATCTCAGCAAACCTGCCGAAAGGCAGGGACGCAAAGCTAAAGGGCCTTTTCCCACGGGGATGGCAGCCAGCTGCCCGCGAAAGATTCGCGGTCATGCGGGTTCCTGCCATATTTTGACGGGAGCTCTTTTTGCGTCCGAAGGGAGGCAGCATGGAATACTTATCGGTCAGAGAGGCCGCGGCAAAGTGGAACCTCAAGCCAAGACGCGTCCAGATAATGTGCGCCGAAGGGCGCATTGAGGGCGCGGTGAGGATCGCAAATATCTGGGCCATACCCACGGCAGCCGCGCGTCCGGCAGACGGACGTGTCCGCAGCGGCAAATATAGAAAGACATGCCGTACATCAACCGGTGCGGCATAAGTGTTGTGCGCTCCGAGGCGGATAGTAAGTTCGTATGAAAAAGCCATGCCGGCATACGGCGTGGCTTTTTCATTTTACCCTTGCCTGCGCCGGAAAATAAAGGTATTATTGATTTCATAAAAAAGTTTCAACGGAGGCGGCAATGAAATACGATTTTGATAAAATTGTTGACCGCACGGGCAACCATGCGGCGAAGTATGACGAGCGCATGCGCGTGTTCGGCACCGACGATGTCATACCCCTGTGGATAGCCGATATGGACTTTATGACAGCCCAGCCGATAATCGACGCCCTTAAGGCAAGGGCCGGAGAAGGCATCTGGGGCTATACCTCCAGACCGACTTCATACTTTGAGGCGATACGCGGCTGGCAGATGCGACGCAACGGCTGGGAACCGGATGTGAAGCTTATGAGCTACGCCCTGGGCGTTGTGCAGTCGCTTAGTGCCATCGTGTATAATTTCACCGCTCCGGGGGAGGCTGTGCTGTTCCTGACGCCGGTGTATCCGGAATTCTACGATGTCGTCGAGGCCTGGGACCGCCCGGTGCTGGAGAGCGTGATGCGGGAAAAAGACGGCAAATGGTATGTGGATTACACCGACCTCGACGAGAAACTTAAAAAGGCGAAACTCTTTATATTCTGCAGCCCGCACAACCCGATGGGCATAGTGTGGTCAGCGGAGGAGATAAAACACATCGGCGAAATGTGCGCGGATCACGGCGTGCTTATGGTGTCGGACGAGATACATTCCGACCTCGTTTTCTGGGGTAAGAAGTATGTGAATGCGGTCACCGTCTCTCCAAAAGTTGCCGCCAATACCATAACCTGCATATCCGGCACCAAGACCTTTAATCTGGCTGGGCTGCAGGCCTCGGCGGTGGTGTTTCCCACCTTGGAGATGAAGGAAAAATTCGACGGTTTCTGGCGGAAGATGGACATCCATCGCAACAACGCTTTCAGCGTGACGGCCATGGAGGCGGCGTTCCGATATGGCGACGAGTGGCTGGATCAGCTGCTGCCGTACTTAGAGGGCAACTTCCTGTTCATAAAAGATTACTGCGAAAAATATATCCCGAAGATAAAGCCAAACGTGCCGGACGCTACTTATCTTGTGTGGCTGGACTGCCGTGAGCTGGGGATGAGCCGGGAGGAGCTGTGTGATTTCATGATACACAGGGCAAAGCTGGGGCTGAACGACGGCGGCAATTTCTGCCGCGGCCTCACAGGATATATGCGCCTCAACGCCGCCTGCCCACGCTCCGTACTGGAAAAAGCCATGGAGCAGCTAAAGGACGCAGTGGATAGTCTTTGACTTAATAAAACCGGGAGTCCTAATTTGAGGACTCCCGGTTTTAACTGCGTAAGGCAAAAGTTTTAAGTAATACTGTTATTCCACGTCCTGCATGGCGGCAAAATCTTCTTCGCCGGTGCGTACTTTTACCACGCGGTCCACGCCATACACGAATATCTTGCCGTCTCCGATGTGGCCTGTGTACAGTGCTTTCTTGGCGGAGTCGATGACCTTGTCCACGGGTATGCTGGCCACCACCACCTCCACCTGCACCTTGGGCAGCAGGGTGGAGTCCATCTGCACGCCGCGGTAGCGCTCCGGCGTGCCGTTCTGTATGCCGCAGCCCATGACCTGCGTCACGGTCATGCCTGTGACTCCCAGATCGTTCAGGGCCTTCTTCAGCTCGTCGAATTTGCTGAGTTTTGCGATTATGCGTACGTTGTGAATGTCGCAGCCGGAACCGGAAGAAGAGACTGGCTCGTGAGCAACCACCTTGACGGCGGCATCCAGCTGTGCGGGACTTGCCTTTCCGGCGTCGTCCTCGCCCAGGTTGGTGTTCTCGTTCACCTCCATGGCGGTCTCGGTGATGTCGGATATTGCAAAGCCGGAATATGCAGAGGCCAGGCCGTGCTCATGGATGTCCAGGCCGTCTATCTCCACCTCGGCAGGCACGCGCAGACCGATGGTCTTGTCGATGATCTTGAATACAACGAACATTATGGCTATGACGTATATAAACACCGTAACAACGCCCAGCGCCTCAATGCCAAGCTGAGTAAAGCCGCCGCCGTATAAAAGGCCCTTGCCCACGCCGTCGCCGCCGTTGGAGAACAGGCCCACGGCCAGAGTGCCCCACATGCCGTTAACCATGTGCACGGACACGGCGCCCACAGGATCGTCGATCTTTGCGATGTTGTCGAAAAATTCCACCGACAGCACCACCAGTATGCCCGCGATAAGGCCGATAAAGAACGCCCCCACCGGTGTTACGCAGTCGCAGCCTGCGGTGATGGCAACCAGACCGGCCAGTGCACCGTTGAAGGTCATGGACACGTCCGGCTTGCCGTAGCGCAGCCAGGTGAATATCATTGTGGAGCATGTGGCCACGGCAGCCGCCAGGTTCGTGTTCACGCACACCAGGCCGGTGAGCGTCATGCCCTCGTCGGTGGATACGCACAGGGTGGAGCCGCCGTTGAAGCCGAACCAGCAGAACCAAAGCACGAACACGCCCAGCGCGCAGGCCGTCAGGTTGTGCCCCGGTATGGCATGAACTTTTCCGTCCTTGTCGTATTTGCCTATGCGCGGGCCCAGCATCCACGCGCCCAGGCATGCCGTGGCGCCGCCTACCATGTGTACGCAGGTGGAACCTGCAAAATCGTGGAAGCCCAGCACGGAAAGCCACCCGCCGCCCCATATCCAGTGGCCTGAGATGGGATATACCAGCAGCGACACGGCAGCGGAATATATGCAGTAGGCCTTAAAGTTGGTGCGTTCGGCCATGGAACCGGACACAATGGTGGCAGCAGTGGCGCAGAACACTGTCTGGAACAGCACATATACCCACAGCGGCAGGTCAAGACCCAGAAACGAGTAGTCGCCGCGGATCATTATGTCCAGGCCGCCTATCAGCGCGCCTTTGCCGTAAAACATCAATCCGAATCCGATGAACCAGAAGCAGGGCGAGCCGATGCAGAAATCCATCATATTTTTCATAAGGATATTGCCGGTATTTTTGGCCCTGGTGAGGCCTGCCTCGCACAGGGCGAAGCCGGCCTGCATGAAATACACTAGTATCGAGGCCACAAGCACCCATACCACATCGCTGGAATTGAACATAAGTATCCCCCTCTCAAACTTGCAGAAATAATAAAAAGAAGGCGCCGTAAGGTTTCCCTTACAGCGCCTTTGCTATGTGCGTTATCTTAAGCGCATGCACCGGCTTTTGTCAAGATGTTTTAAAACCGATTTCGATTTTTGTACAATATTTACAAAATCTGCATATTCAAGTTAAAATTTGCAGGGAAAATTTTGCCCTGTTGAAGAAAAGCCGCGTGGATGATAGAATGCGGACAAGACTGCTGCGGGAGGAATGAAAATGGCGGAGGACACAGATGTAAGGCTGAGAAACGCGGTGATGTACTGCGTATATGTGAGGCAGTACAGCAGTGATGGCACGTTTGAGAAGGTCAGGGAGGATCTGCGGCGGATAAAAGAGCTGGGAACGGATTATATCTGGCTCATGCCCATCCACCCGGTGGGAGAAAAAAACAGAAAAGGCATGCTGGGCAGCCCGTATGCCGTTAGGGATTACCGTTCGGTAAACCCGGAGTTCGGCACTGCGGAGGACTTTGCCCGCCTTACCGCCGCTATTCACGACGCCGGTATGAAGTGCGTAATAGATGTGGTATACAATCACGTATCGCCGGATTCGTATATCGCGGAAAATCATCCCGAATGGCTGTACCGCCGTTTGGACGGCAGCTTCGGCAGCCGCATCGGGGACTGGACGGATGTGTGCGATCTGGACTACTCTCACACGGAACTGTGGGACTATCAGATCGACACGCTGAAAATGTGGGCAAAATATGCGGACGGTTTCCGCTGCGACGTGGCGCCGCTGGTGCCGCTGGACTTCTGGCTGCGCGCCCGCCGGGAGGTTGAAAGCGTCCGCCCCGGCTGCCTGTGGCTGGCGGAATCCGTGGAGCCGCAGTTCGCCGCCGATGCGCGCGCCCGGGGCATAGCCTGCCTCTCCGACGGGGAACTGTACCGGGCCTTCGACGTTTGCTATGAGTATGATTCGTATTGGGCGCTGACGGATTACATGGCAGGTAATAATACGCGGGACTACGCCCCTGCGATAAACAGGCAGGAGAGCGCGTATCCCGAAAACTATGTTAAGCTGCGCTTTCTGGAAAATCACGACAGAGAGCGGGCTGCGGCTTCGGCTCCCAACGAAGCGGCGCTGCGCTGCCGGACGGCCTTTCTTTATTTCCAGAAGGGCCTCACACTGGTTTATAACGGACAGGAGCGGGAAGCCGCCGGCACGCCGAGCCTTTTCAAAAAAGATCTGGTGGACTGGAACACCGGGATGGACCTCGCACCGCTTATGCGCCGGCTGTACAAGATCAAAAAGGACCCGATTTTCGCCTTCGGCGCGTACAGACTGAAGGACTGCGGCAACGGGGTGCTGGCTGGTGAATACACGCTGGACGGCAGACGGCTGTTTGGCATGTTCAGCACCATGGGCATGCCGGCAAAAATATCGCTGAATATCACCAGCAAAGATTATGTTAACCTAATTGACTCCATGACCGTGCCGGTTCGGGACGGAACGCTTTCCGTCATGGGAGAGCCTATAATTATAGAGATATAAAAATCCGCCCGGCTTCATGCCGGGCGGATTTTTATATTATCATTGTTTTCATTTCCGAAACGCCGCAGAAGGTTTCCAGCAGCTCCCGGAACCTGGGCAGCCATTCATTAAGCCCGTCGGCACCGTCGAAGGAGTATACCACGGACATTATTTCGCGGCTGCCTTCACGGATCATGGCTCTGCGGCTGTCGCTGGTTGGATTTCCGAAGGGACCTTCATCGTCATACAGCACGGGCAGGAAGCCAATATTCACGCTGTCCTTGCCGATGCCGGCGTAGTGAGTATCCTCTGGCGCCCGGCGGAGAGTAACCGGTCCATGAAGCTCCGAAATACCATAGGAGCCGATGGAATAGCCGGAGGACACGGAAACCAGGTTATTTATATCCACCACATTGTTTATGCGGTAGAGCCCGGAGCCCTTTACCAGACGGCGCAGCATGGCCTCCGCGGCATTGCGGTATTCGTGAGGAGACTTTCCCAGCGCCCTGTATGCCTCGCGAGTTGAGGCGATGTGCTGCATTTTCGCTATGGCGTCCAAAGTATACCTGCCGCCCAGCTCCGACGAGTCTGAATCGAAGCGTGCGAGAAGCTCCGGGGAACTGGCCGCGACCCGGGCGGAGTAGAGCAGCACGCCCAATTCCGCCCCGGGGCACAGCGTTTTGATCTCTTCTGAAATCTTGATGTCCATTGATGCCTCCGTTAAGCTTTGCCGGTCTCATTTCTTTCCATTACAGTGATACCCCGCGCAGCGGAAAAAGTCAACACGGCGGCCATAATAACGGCGGCTACGGCGGCGGCAGCGGACTGGAGGCCTCCGGTGGTGGCCCATATGCAGCAGAAAAGGATCAGTGCCAGAAAATTGGCTGCGGCTGCGACCTTGTTGGTGATTTCGTTTTTCATGATTTTATCCTCCTTATTTCTTTTTTAAGCGACTGCTTGCTTTCCTTACGATCGCATAATATAATGAGAATTGAATAAAGTAAAGCTACAATAATTTATAATATAATTAAGTAAAACTTAAAATAAGGTGATAACATGGAGACAGCAAGATGCCGGGCGTTTCTTGCCGCGGCGGAGACAGGCAGTTTTACAAAAGCGGCCGAAAAACTCGGTTACACGCCGTCTGGGGTAAGCCAGCTTGTGAATGCGCTGGAGAGCGAACTGGGTGTGCCGCTGCTGGCAAGAAATACGAGAGGGGTGGCACCGACTGCGGATGGGGAGATGTTCCTGCCGGCAGTGAGGGAGTTTCTGTCCAGGGAGGACGGTCTTTACCAGCTGGCTTCCGACATAAAAGGGCTTGAGGTAGGCAGCGTGGCCATTGCTTCGTATTCAAGCATCGCTACCCACTGGCTGCCGGAGGTTATCGGAGCGTTCCAGCGTGAACACCCCGGAATAAAGATAAGCCTATTTGAGGATATCAGGCAGGAGGTCATGGAAAGACTTTCCAGCCGCAGGGCTGACGTGGCTTTTGTAAGCTTCCGGGAACCGATGGAGTACGAGTGGATACCGCTGGCGGAGGACCGCATGCTGGCTGTGCTGCCGCGCTCCCATCCGCTGGCGAACGCGGATGGGTACCCTCTTTCCAGAATACCTCAGGAGGATTTCATTATGCCGGCCTTGGGCAGGGACGACGATGTGGTGGACCTGCTGGACAGGTACTCAATAAAGCCGAATATCAAGTTTACCACCCGCGAAGATTTTTCCGCCATAGAGATGATAAGCCAGGGCCTGGGCATGACCGTACTCAACGAGCTTATCACAAAGAGCTGGAGCTGCAGCGCGGTTATGCTGCCGCTGACTCCGTCGGAGTCAATAACCCTGGGCATGGCGCTGCCGTCGCTGGCTTCGGCGCCGCCCGCCGTCAGAAAATTTGTGGAATACGCGGCAAAGCGCCTGACAAAAGCCCGCGCATGATAAACGCCGCCCGGATCGCTCCGGGCGGCGCTGTTTTTTTGTCACATGTGTTTCAGAACATATATGATGTTTTTCAGTTTCGGTTTGCCCTCCACCAGTGAGCGGATGCGCTTAATGAACTCAAGATCAGGTACGCGCTCCTTAAGAATGTCGCGCTGTCTGTGCTTTATCATGGGCTTGGTGTTGGGATGCAGCTCAATATAGAAGGTCTCGCGCTCCAGTGCGTCGAACACAAACGGACCCACAGGATCCAGCGGGGTGCCGGTGGTGATGACATGGTCGGCTATGTCCTGAATATGTTTGGCGTAGTCGCTGGAATAATAGGGATCGTCCGGCGCCTTGTAGCGTTCTGGACGATGGCGGTAATAGTGGTTGAGGTCTGTCTGCACAAAGCTGGGGCAGAACACGGACATCTTGATATTTGCCTTCTCCTCCTGAAGATCGTAGTACACGCTCTCACTGAGGGCCACGGCGAAGTGCTTGGTGGCGAAGTACGCGGGCATGCTGCCCATGGTCAGAAGACCTGCCAGCGACGCCACGTTCAGAATGTGGCAGGGCGTGCCCTGACTTTTCATTATGGGGATTACGCGCTTCATGGTGTAGATGTGGGCAAAGTCGTTTACATGGACGATCCATTCCCAGTCCCTGCTGGGCAGCTCGGTGACGCTGCCGCCGATGGCCACGCCCGCGTCGTTGATAAGGAGGTCGATGCGGCCGTAGACCTTCATGGTCTCATTTACCAGCTTGTCGCACTCCTCCTCCAGAGACACGTCGACTACGCATATCTCGGCCTCACCGCCATTTTCTTTCACCCAGCTCTGGGTGCGCTTCACATCGTTTTCATCGATGTCCGCCAGCATCAGCTTCATGCCGCGCCGGCAGGCTTCCTTGGCGAATTCCTGACCGAAGCCGTTGCCGGCGCCGGTAATAAGCGCAACTTTATTTCTGAATTCCTTCACAACCTAAACCTCTCTTTCATACATAACTTTCCGGTTATATGTCCTAACAGACATATTCATATGCTCATGATATAAGCATGTGTCTGGACAGTCTATGCTTTTTGTCACACAAATCACTATAAAAAGTTAAACTCCCTGCACGCCTCAGGGATAATACATTTTGTACTAACAATGCTATTTTGCGTCGCTTCACAAAACGAACTCGCGCGTTATAATGGCATCAGAAACAGGGAAATAAAAACAAAAAATATATGGAGGTAATCAAAATGAAAAACAACATTGCAATCTGGACGCTTCTGTCACTGATAGTCAACATAGTCCTGGCAAGCGTGATATTTGCCTACCTAAGCGCGAATGCCTCCGTTGCAGCGGCCACAGTGGCCGGTATAGCGGTGGTGCTCATCGGCGCCGCGGCTTCCATCAGCTTCCCGAAGCTGGTAAACAGGAAAAACTGATAAAACAGCAAATAATAAAACTCCCGCCTTCAAGGGCGGGAGTTTTATTATTTGAATTGGCTGGCCGTGTCGAACAGCTTTTTTGAAAGCGCGATGAGATCGCGGATATACTTATCAGGATGCGGGTCGTTATACAGCACCACGCCCAGCGTGCGTTCTTCCCTCGGCTTCAGGGGGATGAGGGCCACGTCGGCCTCATAACCCTCTATCATAAGGTCGGAAAGAATGCTGACGCCCAGTCCGCAGGACACCATTGACAATATTGCCGGGTCGTCAACGGGCATGGCCATCACCTTGGCGCGTATGCCGTGGTCAACGAGCTCCTGCTCAAAATCAAAGTCGGTGCCGAAGGAGGAGATGATGAAGGTTTCATCCTTAAGGTCATCGATGGATATTACGCTGCTGCGGGCCATGGGATTTGTCACCGGCAGTACTGCGAAATACTGATCCTTCATTATCGGCGTGAAATCGTATTTCGGACCCACGACCTCACTGCATATTGCGGCGTCCACTTTCTCGGTGGACAGCAGTTCCACCATGTCCTCCTTGCCGCCAACGTGCAGCTGGAAGGTGGCGTCGGGGTGGATGGAGGAGTATTCCTTGATTATCTGCGGCACCATGTTGCGGGAGGTGCTGGAGAAAAGTCCCAGACGTATAAGCTTTTTTTTCTGCATGCGTATAAGTTCCAACTCACTGTTCATCCGCTCCTCGTCCTCAATGAGCTTATGAAATAAGGGCATAAGCCGCTTACACTCCTCTGTAGGCAGCACACCGGCAGGGGAGCGGTCCAAAAGCGTCATGTGCAGGTCCTGCTCCAGAGAATTCATCATGTGGGTAATGCCGGAGGAGGTATATCCGAGAAGCTCGGACGCCTTCATCAGGCTCCCAGTATCCAGCGCCGTCATAAGAGCTTTTATCTTGTTTGTTTCCATTGCCGCCTCCTTTTCATTATTAGAATAATTATACATTGCCGCCGTCCGGATGACAATAGCGGGTTAGTACTTTTCGTACTAACAATGTTAATTTGTGTCGCTTCACAAAACCCGCATCAGTGTTAAAATGATAACAGAAACAGGGAAGAAACAAAAAACTCCGGCAGGCCTCATGGCCCGGCCGAGACGATAAAAACAAAAAACATCAAATAAATATGGAGGTAAAAATCATGAAAAACACCGGTCTGAAAATCGAAACTATCCTGTCCCTGATAATCAACGTAGTCCTTGCAGCGCTTGTGTTTGCGTACCTTGATGCAAATGCCTCCGTTACCGCCGCAACTGTTGCGGGCATAGCGGTCGTGGTCCTTGGAGCCATCGGAGCATTCACGTTCCCGAAGCTGATAAGCAAGGCCAACTGATAATCTGATTCCTCTCCTTTCTCATACATTTCTCAAAAACAAAGCCGTCTGCCGAAAGGCAGGCGGTTTTGTTTTTTGCCGATGAATATTATTTCGGGTTATCAACATTGAAAAACATTTGCCGGTGGAGTAAGATATGAAAAACGAACGCAGGAGGCGGCTATGTCGGAGATGAAGATGCTGGACATGAATTCTTATCCCCGGGCGGAACATTTCAGATATTTCAGCGCGATGAAATATCCCTATGTGGGCGCCACCGTCAAGGTGGATATAACAGGGTTTCTTGCGAAGGTGAGGACGCGAGAGCTGCCGTTTTTTCTCAGCTTCCTGTATCTTGCCGCCTCAGCCGCCAACTCCGTGCCTGAATTCCGCCGCAGGATTCTGGACGGCGGCATCGCCGAATACGAAAGCTGTCCCACGTCCCACACAGTGGCGCTGCCTGACGGAACATACTGTTACTGCACTCTGAAATATGACCTGCCGTTTCCGGACTTTATACCATACGCGCAAAAGGCTCAGGAGAAGGCGAAGGAGGCGGCTAGCATCGACGACGGGACCGAGCCGCTGCCGCTGATATTTGTTTCCACGGTTCCCTGGCTGGCCTACGAATCCATAGTGCAGCCCGTGCCTGATCCGCCGGATTCCAACCCCCGCATAACCTGGGGCAAATATACCGAGGAAAACGGACGGGCGGTAATGCCGGTTACGGTTCTCTGCAATCACGCGCTGGTGGACGGAGCGCAGATAGGCGCATTTTTTGCGGAGCTTTCCCGGCTCCTGGAGAGTTTTCCAAATATAAATGTATAAATGCAAAAAACTCCCGGACTTTCAATAAGCCCGGGAGTTTTTCAGTATGTCAAAAAATTAAAACAGAAAACGTTGCTTATGCCTTGATTTTTTCGCAAATATACGGTTTCGCAAAAAATCCGGCGCTTTGAGAATTTACCCGATGACGGGCAGGGAGTCAAAGCCCTGCTGCAGCTCGGCGTCGGTGGGGATGTAGTCGGTCATGGTGCCGTCGTTATACTGCTTGTAGGCAGTGAGATCGAAGTAGCCAGTGCCTGTAAGACCAAAGACTATGGTCTTCGCCTCGCCGGTTTCGCGGCACTTTATTGCCTCGTCCATGGCGGCCTTGATGGCGTGGCTGGATTCGGGGGCGGGCAGAATGCCCTCAACGCGGGCAAATTCCTCAGCCGCTGCGAACACGCTGGTCTGCTCAACGGAGCGAGCTTCCATGTATCCGTCGTGGTAGAGCTGGCTGAGAATGGGACTCATTCCGTGGTAGCGCAGGCCGCCGGCATGGTTGGGGGCGGGGATGAAGCCGCTGCCCAGGGTGTACATCTTTGCCAGCGGGCATACCTTGCCGGTGTCGCAGAAATCATACGCGAACTTGCCGCGGGTAAGGCTGGGGCAGGATGCGGGTTCAACGGCGATAATGCGGTAGTCGGCCTCGCCTCTGAGCTTTTCGCCCATGAACGGAGAAATAAGACCGCCCAGGTTGGAGCCGCCGCCGGCGCAGCCGATTATGATGTCGGGCTTCACGCCGTATTTGTCCAGCGCTGCCTTGGTCTCCAGACCGATGACGCTCTGGTGCAGCAGCACCTGGTTCAAAACGCTGCCCAGCACATAGCGATAGCCGGGCATGGAGGTTGCCGTCTCCACGGCCTCGGAAATGGCGCAGCCCAAGGAGCCTGTGGTGCCGGGATGCTCCGCGAGAATGGCGCGGCCCACATTGGTGGTGTCGGAGGGGGAGGGGGTCACGTCTGCACCGTAGGTGCGCATGACCTCACGACGGAAGGGCTTCTGCTCGTAGGACACTTTCACCATGAATACCTTGCAGTCCAGACCCAGATATGCGCATGCCATGGACAGCGCGGTGCCCCACTGGCCGGCGCCGGTTTCGGTGGTGACGCCCTTCAGACCCTGCTTCTTGGCATAGTATGCCTGGGCGATGGCGGAGTTCAGCTTGTGGCTGCCGGAGGTGTTGTTGCCCTCAAATTTATAGTAGATCTTTGCAGGCGTCTTGAGCTTTTCCTCAAGGCAGTAAGCTCTCACCAGAGGGGAGGGACGGTACATCTTGTAAAAGTCGCGTATCTCCATGGGAATTTCAATCAGCCGGTCGTCGTTGTTGAGCTCCTGCTTTATAAGATCGTCGCAGAATACGGGGCGCAGATCGTCAAAGGACATTACCTCGCCTGTGCCGGGGTTCAGCAGGGGAGCGGGCTTCGTTTTCATATCGGCCCGCACATTGTACCATGCGGTGGGCATCTCGGATTCTTCAAGATAGATTTTGTAGGGAATTTCATGTTCTGACATGGCGTGCCATCCTTTCTGCCCGTTTCGGGCTTTGCGGGACAACAAAAAACTCCTGTCCCGCAGTAAAATTTACTGCTGGGACAGGAGTTAAAATCTATCTCCTGCGGTGCCACCCGGCTTGACGCTTTCGCGCCCTCTTAGCGTATGCATGCACATACCGGCATTTGTTAACGGAGCGCCCTGCTCCGGCACACCTCCGCATACGCATCGGCTGCCCTCCGAAGTCCATTCAGACCTAAACTGCCGTACCGGCTTCCACCAAATGCCAGCTCTCTGTGACGGTGCGTTTCGGCTTACTTGCTCTTCATCAACGGTTTGACCGAATGATAACACTGAAATTCAGCTTTGTCAAGTTCCATAAAATAAAAAACCGTTTTTTGGGCAGATTTCATTTGCCTCTGACGAAAATGTATACTAGCTCTGCTGCTTTTTGTCAATATTGCTGCATATGCGGGATGAACCTCACGGCCCTGCCGCCGCCTATGGCTCCCGGCAGAAGGCAGAAGCTGCCGTAATCAGGCTCGCATGACGCGGCCATATGGGTCTCCCGGGCAATTCCGGACATGTCCCGGTCCTCCACCCGCTGCCAAACCCAGGGAAAGTTTTCAAACCCGGGCAAAAACTGCTTATCCACAATAAACGACCTCCGGTACAGCTTATGCGGGCTATTGCAAACGGGTGCAAAATATGCGATAATTCAAGGCAGAAATGATGCTTGGGAGTGACTTATATGGCAAGATTTTTCATGGCGGGTACGAATATCGGCGGCGGCATGGCGTATGTCCGCGGCCGGGACGCTGAGCATATAAAGGTTTTGCGCCTTCGCCCGGGCGAGGACGTGGTGATCTGCGACGGCCAGGGCACGGACTACAAATGCCGCCTTATAAAATCCGAGGCGGAGGAGGCGGAGCTGGAGGTGCTGGAGGTAAAGCCCTGCACGGCGGAGCCTTCCGTGGACGTCACGGTTCTGTGCGGTCTGCCAAAGGGCAGCGACAGAACGGATTATATCCTGCAGAAATCCGTGGAGGCCGGGGCGAAGGAGATAATGTTCTTCGACTGCGAAAGGTGCGTGGCAAAGCCGGACGAGCCGGAGCGCAAACTGGAGCGCTGGCAGCGCATCGCAGAGGAGGCGGCCAAGCAGACCGGACGGGGCATCATCCCGCAGGTATCCTGGGCGGGAAAATTCGCGGACATGCTGAACGTGGCGGTAAAAAAAGATCTAGGCCTCTTCCTGTACGAGACCGGCGACCGGGAGCGGCTGGATATTGTTCTGGAGGCCAACAAGAGCATCAAAACCGCCGCGGTGATAACCGGGCCGGAGGGCGGATTTGAAAAATACGAGGCCGACCTTGCCAGAACCGTGGGCCTGCATATATGCTCCATGGGAGAGCGGATACTCCGCTGCGAGACGGCGCCCATAGTAGCCCTTACGGCGGTTATGTACGCCACCGGAAATCTTTCGTGAGAATATAAAAAATCCGCGCACACAGTGCGCGGATTTTCTCTTAGTCTTATTTCGTTCCGAAGATACGGTCGCCCGCGTCGCCCAGACCGGGGACGATGTATCCGTTTTCGTTCAGATGATCGTCCAGAGCGGCTATGAATATATCCACATCGGGGTGATCTTTCTGCATCTTGGCCACGCCCTCCGGCGCGCCGATGACGCTCATGAGCTTTATGCGCTTTGCGCCGGTCTCTTTGATGAAGGAGATGGCCGCAGAGGCGGAGCCGCCGGTAGCCAGCATGGGATCCACGACGATGACGTCGCGCTCAGCAATATCGGGGGGCATCTTGAAGTAATACTTTACCGGCTGCAGAGTCTCCGGATCGCGGTACAGACCCACATGGCCCACCTTGACGTTGGGCATCATGTTCACCATGCCGTCCACCATGCCCAGTCCGGCACGGAGAATGGGCACCACGGCCAGCTTTTTGCCGGCAATGCGGTGGACCTTCGCCTTTGCTATGGGGGTCTCTATCTCCACTTCCTCAAGGGGCAGATCACGGGTGGCCTCATAGCACATCAGCATTGCTATCTCGGAGATAAGCTCGCGAAATTCCTTAACGCTGGTGTTCTTGTCGCGGAGGATGGAGAGCTTGTGCTGGATCAGGGGGTGGTCGAATACGCACACCTTACTCATGTGATGATCTCCTTTTATATATATAAGATTTACTTGTTCTCTTCCAAACGGGCCTGACGCTCGCGCTCGGCCTGGGAAAGCCGAAGATATATGGGCAGCAGATCGTCCGCCGTACCCGGGATCTTGTCGGAAGCGGCCATGGCCACGCCCCAGGCGCTCTGCCAGCGGAGGTTTTCCGGAGCGGCGGCGCAGGGAATGCCGCGGACGGAAAGATAATCATACGCAAGCTCTGTACCGTCGCCCACCAGAAATACCGGTGCGTCCAGCCTTACGATATCGGCGGCCAGCTCATCCAGGGACAGGGCCCGGTCAGGGCAGAGCCTTACAGGCTTTCCCGCTTCGATGCGGAACAGCGCATTATATACCTGACCGCGCCGGGCGTCCATGACTGGACAGGTTATGCCGCCGGCGGCAAGGCCGTTCCATGCCATGGCCTCCAGTGTGGAAACGCCCACGCATTTTTTCTCCAGCGCCCAGGCCAGACCTTTTACCGCGGATACGCCGATGCGTATGCCGGTAAAAGAGCCGGGGCCGTGGGCCACGGCGAAAACGTCTATGTCGTTCATTGAGGTCTCGGCATTTTTCAGAAGATCCTCCGCCATGGGCAGCAGGGTGCGGCTGTGGGTAAGTCCGCTGCACTGGGTATACTGGGAAATGAGCGCGCCGTCGCGAACCAGCGCCGCGGAAGCGGGTCTGGCTGAGGATTCAAATGCAAGCGTCAGCATGTCTCTCCTGCCTCCAGAATTGTGATTTTGCGCCCATTTTCGGACAGCTTTTCTATGCGCACGGTGATCTCGTCGCCGAAAAAGGCATCCTCCACGTTTTCGCTCCATTCCACGGCGCACACCGCGCCCCGGGCCAGGTAATCCTCCCAGCCGATGTCGAACAACTCGTCCGAGGAGCGCAGGCGGTACATGTCGAAATGAATGAGTTCGCGCTTGCCCAGATATTCATTTACAATTGTGAAAGTGGGGCTGGAAACCCGGCAGTCCAGACCCATGCCCCGGGCCATGCCGCGCACGAAAGCCGTCTTCCCGGCGCCCAGATCGCCGTACATGGCGACCACCGTGCCTCCGGGCAGAGAGGAAGAAAATTTCTCACCGACTTTTTCGGTTTCAGCCTCGCTGTTGGTAATAAAACTCTGCATAAAAAACCCCGCTGAATTTATTTCCCGGCTATTATACCACCGCGAATGGCGTTGCGTAAAGGGCAATAATGTGATAAAATACAATTCACTGTGCCGGGATTCCGGCAAATACGATAAACAAGGCGGTGACTGCCACGAAGAAAATATGGCCGGCCGTAAAGGAATTCTGCAAGCGCGCCGACATGGTGCTGCTGTCGCTGTGCGTTGTATGTTCGCTTTTCGGCATTGTGGTTATCCACTCAGCCACGCTTACCTATAATAACCCCAATAAATTCGTGTTTGTTCAAGTGCTGTCTCTGCTGCTGGGCATAGCGGCATTTATCGTGCTGACGGTCATCGACGCTGATATTATCGCCGATAAATGGATGTACCTGTGCATCTTCGACGTGCTGTTCCTGCTTATACTCATACCACTGGGCTACGACGGCGGCACCGGCAACAAAAGCTGGCTGCGATTCTTCGGCATCGGCATACAGCCGTCTGAGGTCGTCAAGATAGTGTTCATCATTATCCTGGCAAAGCAGATATCGTATCTGAAGGAATACAAAAATCTGAATTCCGGCTGGTCGGTCCTCCAGCTGGTGGTACACTTTGTGCTGCTGTTCGGTCTGATAGTGGGCATCTCCTCCGATCTGGGCAGCGCGCTTATCATCATGTTTATATTCATAGTGATGGTATTTGCCGCCGGGATAAAATGGTACTGGATCGGCATAGGCTTTGCGGCTGCGGCGGCGGTAATACCCTTTGCGTGGAGCCATCTGCTGAAGCCCTATCAGAAGGCCCGCATCCTTGCGCCCTACGACCCGCAGAGCGTCGATCCCACCGGCGACAACATAACCTGGCAGGCAAACCAGTCTAAGATGGCGCTGGCCTCCGGCAAGCTAACGGGCATGGGGCTGGGACACGGCACGCAGACCCAGACGTCAAACGCCCTCACCGGCAAGCACACGGACTTCATCTTCGCCGTCATCGGCGAGGAGCTGGGTCTTATCGCCTGTGTTATAGTGCTGCTGCTGCTCACGGCGATAATCATACGCTGCTGCGTTATCGGCATACGCTCCGGCAGCAATTTCGGCATGCTCATCTGCTTCGGCGTGGGCGCGGCCATAGCATTCCAGACCTTCATCAACGTGGGCATGTGCATGGGCATCACGCCGGTCATCGGCATCACGCTTCCGTTCTTCAGCTACGGCGGCTCGTCCATGTTTACGCTGTTCGCCGCCATGGGGCTCGTGTCGGGAGTCCGATACCGACGACAGCCCAGAAGATTCAGCATACAGTATTAAAAAAATTAGAACGCCGCGTCATATGACGCGGCGGTTATTTAATATGTGTTGGGATTATCATCCCGGACGCTCTCGCCAGCCGGCAGGGCATAGCCCAACATGCCGCGCAGCGTGTTGTAATAGACGCCGTAGGTGAGCTGAGTATAGGGCTCCACCCAGATGCTGACAAAGGGTATGAGCTCAAGTATATACCAGCCGATGAAACTCAGGTCCAGTACAAAAAGCTCCCACTTGTGGCCGGACATCATTTTCTTGCTTTCGGATATGCACTGCATGGCGGACATTTCGGGATTGTCAAGCATGAGATAAAGCGCCATGCGGTATTTGTACGCGGCGATTATTCCAGGCACCACAAGAAGCAGCGTCCAAAGAAGGATGAACAGATACTCCAGTATGAAAAGCCAAAGCAGCTTGAAGAATATTCCGAAGCTGTCAAACAGGTTGCCGTAGCCGGCCTTGTAATGCCTGACCGTATTCAGCACGAATATTGTGAAGCCGGCGGAGAGCATGAGCAGCATTATGCGTATGGCGGCGTCCAGGATAACCGCGGCGGCGCCGGGATGATAACTCCGGAATACGCTCTGGGCGTACTCGGCTATGGTGCCGTTCATGAGGGCGTTTTGGTATTCTGTGGGATCCACCTGTATGCCGGTGAGCTTCAGCGAAAGGGAATTCAGCACATAGGTGATGAGCATAAGAACAAGACCCACGAGGATGGGGCTGGGTTTTGAAGTGTCTATGAGGCGCCTGGCCTCCGTCTTAAGGGCAGGGCGGTTCAGTTCCATTTCGGGCCTCCTATATATTGAAGAACTTCCTGAAGCACAGTATAGCATGGCGCGGCCCGGATTAACAGAAAAATTTACTTGCTGAGGCCTTTTTGAACTTGACAACTCCGGGTGCAAATGCTATTATAACAAAGCGTTCCAAATGCGCGAGTGGTGGAATTGGCAGACTCGCTGGCTTCAGGTGCCAGTGCTCGCAAGGGCGTGCGGGTTCAACTCCCGCCTCGCGCACCAATAAAAGGTCATCCTTTCGGATGGCCTTTTATTTTTTGCGCTGCGGCCATATTTGCCGGCAGAGAACATTATGCGGTATAAACGGCCATACACAGGGCATTTTTTACCTAAAAAGCGGACGGAAGACACAAAAAAACAGGAGTAGAAAAAAATAACGCAATTTAGTAATAATGACCTATTTTCCAGAATTAGTTGACAACAGGAGGCTAATTATTGTATGTTTTAACCAATAAAGGGCCCACGCGGGGCTTTTTATAAATTTAAATGGAGGAATCAACGATGAAAAAGTTCTTGGCCATCTTACTGGCACTTACAATGGTCTTTGCTCTTGCCGCCTGCGGCACCAGCAGCAGCACCGGTGAAAAGAAGACCACCGGTGAGGATATCACCCTCGACATCATCATCTCTCAGTACTCCGACAACACCCAGGCGTGGTGGGCAAAAGACGGCGACTACATAAAGGCGTTTGAAGCTGCCAACCCCGGAATAAAGCTGAACGTCGAAGTCGTGTCCTGGAACGACATCTACACCGTCGTCAACACCCGCATCAGCACCAACCAGGCGCCTGATATTCTGAACATCGACACCTTCGCAGACTATGTTTCCGACGATCTGCTTGAGCCCACCAGCGACTATGTGTCCGCTGATCTCCAGGCAAAGATCATCCCCAGCTTCTGGAACGCCAGCGAGATGGACGGCACCGTGTGGGCACTGCCCATCCTGGCCTCTGTCCGCGCAATGTTCTATAACAAGGATATCCTTGCCAAGGCCGGCGTGGATGTTCCCAAGACCTGGGATGAGCTGACCGCAGCCTGCGCAGCCGTCAAGGCAAAGTGCCCGGGCATCGTTCCCTGGGGCCTTGACATTTCCACCGATGAAGGCCAGGCAGCCTTCGCTTACTACACCTGGAACAACGGCGGCGGCTTCCTTGATGCCGACGGCAACTGGGCACTGAACTCCAAGGCCAACGTCGAGGCCGTCAACTACATGAAGAGCCTCATCGACGCCGGCTACTGCAATGCATCTCCCTACACCGACACCCGCTATCCTCTGCAGGATGCCTTTAACGCCGGCTCTCAGGCCTTTATGATCGGCGCCTGCAACATGATGAAGTCCGACAGCAAGGTCAACTACGGCGTGGCCAGCATCCCCACCAACAACGGCACCACTCCTGTGGCTCTCGGCGTCTGCGACCGTCTGATGGTCTTCAAGGACAAGGAAGCTGCCGATCAGGATGCCCGCAACGCGGCCATCAGCAAGTTCTTTGATTACTTCTACAATGTGGACAACTACTCCAAGTACATGGTCTATGAAGGCTTCCTGCCTGTAACCACCGACGCCTCCACCCAGCTGGCCTCCAAGGCCGACCAGTACACCACCGGCGGCACCAACACCCCGGGCAGCAACGAGTACTTCTCCACCTTCTGCGGTCTGCTGAGCTCCTGCAAGTTCTATCCCACCGCCAAGACGGAGTGGATCGACGTCAAGCAGGGCGTTATAGACGCCGAGCAGCGCGTCTGCCAGGGCGAGAACGCACAGACAGTTCTGGATGCTCTCCAGGCAAAGATCGCGAAATAATTTCAAAACCCTAAAAATAAATCCAGGCACACAAAGGGGCTGGGCAGGCACCCAGCCCCTTTCTCTTTCCCGAGCCCGCCTCGTCTGCGGCGGGCCGGGGAAAGAGAGCTGCCTGTTTATGACAGACCGGCTCAAAAGAGAGGAGTGGCAAGATGAAAAAACATTCCACATTGAAGCATGCGGAGCCTTATATTTGGATGCTGCCCAGCATGGTGCTGATGTGCGTGATGATCGTGATCCCCATAGTGACCGTTTTCCGACTTTCCATGTCAAAAATCAGCAAGGCCGGCGTGGTCAAGGGCTTCAACGGTTTTGAAAACTTCAAGACCATCTTGGAGAGCCCCACATTTATCCACATACTTGTCAATACTCTGATATGGACGATAGCTGTGGTGGGCCTGTCCACGCTTCTGGGCTTTATCCTGGCCATGGTGCTCAACCAGCCCTTCAAAGGCCGCAAGTTCGTCAGAGCCGTGGTGGTGTTCCCGTGGGCCACGTCCCTTATAATCCAGGCCCTGGTGTGGAAGTACATGCTCAACGCCGACTACGGCGCGCTGAACGTGCTGCTGGTAAAGCTGGGGATTGCCCACAGCTACATAAACTGGTTCGCCACCTGGCAGTCAACCTTCGCGTGGGAGTGCTGGGTAGGCATATTCGTCACCGTGCCCTTCGTCACGTTCTGCGTCCTCTCCGGCCTGCAGAGCATCGACAGCAGCTTCTATGAGGCTGCGGAAATAGACGGTGCGGGCTTCTGGAAAAAGCTCACCCGCATCACGCTGCCGCTGGTGCGCCCCAGTCTCACGGTCTCCACGGTGCTGAACATCATCTATGTGTTCAACTCCTTCCCAATCATCTGGACTATTTCAAAAGGCGCGCCTGCGGACAAGACCCACACGCTGGTCACTTACCTGTATCAGCTGGCATTTTCCAACGGCAAATCCGGTGAGGCCGCGGCTGTCTCCGTCATCGGCTTTTTGATCCTCTGCGTATTCGCCGGGATCTACATGGTCATGACGCTGAAAGCGGAAGGGAGCGAATCATGAAAAAACGCAAGCCGGGCGCCACAGCGGCGCTGTATATTTTCGTATTTGTGGTCTGCATTGTGACGCTGTATCCCTATTTTGTCACCTTCGTCACCGCGGCGAAGGACACTTCGGAGATGTACGCCGCCAATATGACCGTGTTTCCCAAGGTATGGGAGTGGTCGAACTTTGTTGATCTGTGGAGCAAAGCCCCTGTTCTCAGGTACCTTACCAATTCCGTTATTATAGCGGGCGGCGCCACGGCGCTGGCCATTCTCTGCGGCGTGCCGGCGGCCTATGCCATGGCCCGCATGCGCTTCAAGGGAAAAACCTTTTTCCTGGGCGCTGTTATTGTAAGCCAGATGTTCGCCCCCGTGGTGCTGCTCGTCGGCATCTACAAGCTCATGGTGGACATGCACCTTACAAACAACCTGATGGGCCTTATTTTGCTGGACGCCGCGTTCAATCAGGCGTTTGCCATCTGGCTCCTCCGGGGCACGTTCCTCTCCATCTCGCCTGAGATGGAGCAGGCCGCGAAGATCGACGGCTGCGGCACTGTCCGCGCCATGACCCGCGTCCTGCTGCCGATGGCGGCGCCGGGCATCGTCACCACGCTGATTTTCGTTTTTATAAACGCCTGGAACGAATATACCATCGCGCTGACTCTTATATCCAATGACGTGCTCAAGCCGATAACCGTCGGCATCAACACCTTCTACGGATACAATTTCATCCAGTGGCAGTACCTGTTCGCGGCGTCGCTGTTTGCCACCGTCCCGGTAATCATCCTGTTTTTGTGCATCGAAAAGCATCTGGTGTCCGGACTTACCTCCGGCGGCGTTAAAGGATAAAAACAATAAAAGGGCATACTCCGAGAGCATTCCGGAATATGCCCTTTATTGGATATATTTCTAATTAACCGGCGTCTGAAACGCCGAACTTTTTTGCCCCCGGATGGAGGCAAACAGTATGGCGGTGCCGGCGGCGGCAAGGCCGCAGCCTGCCTGCAGCAGCAGACGGATGCCTCCGGCGGTGATAAGCTGCCCGCCCAGGAAGTTCCCGCAGCTGCAGCCCAGCGCATATGCTGCGGTGAACAGGGCCTGCCCCTTGACCATGTCCTGGGGCGCCGTGCTCTGCTGGGCGTACAGCACGCCTGCCGGGATAAGCAGGCCGTAAGAGGTGGCCTGCAGCAGCTCCGCGGCGTAGACGGCAAAAATGCTCCTGGCCATAAGGAGAACGACGGCCTTTACAAGGAAAGTCAGCGCGGAGATGCGCAGCAACTTTGCCGTGCTTACCCTTCGGCGTATGGGCGTGAAGAATACGAATACCGGCACTTCAACTATTGTCGCCACAGCCAGCGCCACGCCCACGTGGCGGCTGTCTCCGCCAAGACTTTCCATGAGCGTGATGAAATAGTTCTCAGTCATTGAATGGAAAGCGGCAAGAAAAAGCACAGCCAGCAGGGAGACGCAGTAGAGCTTGTAGCGGCGGAAAAATTCCGCCAGAGTGCAGGCCTGCCCCTGAGGGGTCTCAGAAGCGGATGAGCGCTCCGGCACCGGAGCGTCCCTGCGGGGATAAAGAAGCGTCACCACAATGCAGCACCCCAGCAGAAAAAGGGATATAAGCACCATGGACTCGCCGCCGAAGCGCTTCATGGCCGCGCCTATTCCGATGGAGGACACCGCGAAGGCCATGGAGCCGATGCCCCGGCCAATGCCGAAATCCAGCTGGTCGCCCCGGCTGGTGTAATATACGCTCAGCGCGTTTATCAGCGGCTGCGTGGCGTCCAGCAGCAGCCCCGCCGCCAGATACAGCGCCGCGAACAGAAACGGCGGCAGCGCCGCAAAATGCAGTGCCAGCAGTGCCAAAGCGGACAGCAGCGTGAATGCGCCTATGATCTGTGGCAGGGAGAGACGGACGCTGCGGTCGGCAATGGAGGCTGCCAGCGGCTGCAGCAGGCAGGACAGCAGGTTCGCCAGCGCTAGGATAATGCCTACCTGGGCCGTGTCGAAGCCGCGCCCCAGAAGATATGCCGCAGCAAAGCTGAACAGACCGCAGTAGGCCATCCAGTAAAAGGACTGATGAACCGCGTACTGCGCTGTGAAAGAGCGGGATGGAGAGGTTGTCATGTAGTGCCCCTTCGGTTTTCAGAGTGGCGCGCAGGCGCCCCGGACCCGTTTTAGACGGTTCATTTCCTGTTCTGCCGGTACCGGCTGGGCGTGGAGCCCTGTATGGATTTGAACACCTTGGTGAAATAATTGTAGTCTGAGATGCCCACCCGTTCCGCCACGGCGGAGACGGAGAGATCGGTGGTTATCAAAAGCACGCGGGCCACGGCGATGCGCTTTTCCGCAAGCATGCGCATGACGGTGGTGCCGCTTTCCGCCGCAATGGAGCAGAGCTTTGTCTTGCTCACGTTCAGCCCGACAGCGATCTGATCCAGTGTCAGATGCAGGTGATAATTCCGGTCGATGAACGCTCTGAGCCGCTGCAGTTCTGAAACGTGGGAGATCTGTACCAGCCCGTCGTTTTGTATATACGGGACGCAGGCGGACAGAATGCGGGCCAGCGATTCTATTGACTCCAGCGGCAGTATGGTCAGATGCTTATACGGCTCCTCCAGCGCGGCAGCGGATCTGTTCCAGCCCAGAGTTTCCAGCGTGGCGCGCCACTGCGCCTCCATGGGCTGGGTGCTGTCCAGCAGCTGTCCGAAGCAGAGATATGCGATGACCGCACCGTCCTGCCCGATGGGCAGCAAAACATCGTAAAGCCCCGCGTGGCAGCGGTAAATGCGATAGCGCGTGTCGGCTCCTACGCTTCTGGCAGCCATCTCGTCGCAGGCGTTGCACCGCGCCAGCCCGTCCGGATTGGACTGCACACAGGCGCAGAAATCCGCCATCTCGCCGGCGGCGTGGATCACCCGGTAGGAGGTGTCTACCAGCGAAAACCTTACGCCGGAGAGCTGCTGAAAGCTGGTCAGGAGCTGATTTAGTTTTTCAAAGTCAAAAATAGCACCCATATAATCAACCATGAATTGAAATATATTTCTATTATCTGAACTGATGGTACTATTATTTTGCAGCAAAGTCAATAGAATGATAGATGAAATATAAACGGCTGGGGAGGGCATGCTGAAATGGATACGACAGACAGCGCTCCAAAGCCTGTATATACGGTGGATATCTGCCGTTTCCCGCCGGACTGGACGCGTGTGAAACACGTAAGGCTCTGGCATTCCCTGTGGCTGGGTACGGCACCGGAAACGCACGCCGCCATGGTCTTTGATCCCGCCGAAGGCTTCCGCGTGCATATGACATGCCTGGAGCGCGCGCCGCGGGCTGTATATACCGACCAGGACGACCCGGTGTGGGAGGACAGCTGTATGGAGGCTTTTCTTAACTTTGCTCCGGAGGCAGGAGACGCGTATATAAATCTGGAGACCAACGCCCTGGGAGCCATGCGCTGCGAGTTCGGCACGCACCGCGGCGGGCGGACAAAACTTGCGGATATGCCCCTGAAGCGGCCGACTGCTTCGGCGCGTCAGGCTGAGAACAGCTGGGAGACGGAATTTTTCATTCCTCTTGACACGGTTAAAACTCTGTTCGGCGCGGACAGCTTTTCCGCCGGCGACAGACTGCGCGGCAATTTTTACAAATGCGGCGACGGCACCGCACAGCCCCATTACGGCGCGTGGGCGCCCATAGAGCACGAGACCCCGCAGTTCCACCTGCCAGCGTGTTTCGGCACTCTGGTGATCGGACGGGCGAAGACATAAAAATGAAAGTGAGAAACAGAGATGGAAAGAGCCGCTCTGCAATTCCAGACCAAAGGCGCACCGGTAGAATGCGAGCCTTACGGCTGCGGACACATTAACACAACATATCTCGTTACGGCGGATACGGGCAGCCGCTATATCATGCAGAAGATAAACCTGACGGTTTTTCCGGATGTGGACGGCCTGATGGAGAACGTGGCGGCGGTGACAAGTTTCCTCGCCGCCCATACCGAGGATCCGAGGGGCGCCATGCATCTGGTACCCACTAAAGAGGGCAAAAGCTACCTGCGCGATGAAAACGGCGGCTGCTGGCGTATGTATGATTTCGTTGAAAACAGCCTTTGCCTTCAGGCGCCCGAGAGCGATCAGGACTTTTACGAAAGCGCCATAGCCTTCGGTCGGTTTCAGCAGCAGATGGCCTCATTTGACGCCGCGACTCTCCACGAGACGATACCAAACTTTCACAACACTCCCGAGCGCTACCGCCAATTCAGGGAGACCGTAGCCGCAGACCCCATGGGCCGCTGCAAGGATGTGGAGAATGAGATAAAATTTGCCCTGGCGCGGGAAGCGGAGGCGGGTTCGCTCCGCAGCATGCAGGAGCGCGGCGAGCTGCCCCTGCGCGTCACCCACAACGACACCAAGCTCAACAACGTCATGCTGGACGCGGTAACCCGCAGGGCTCTGTGCGTTATCGACCTGGATACAGTCATGCCCGGACTTTCGCTTTACGATTTCGGCGATTCCATCCGCTTCGGAGCGGCAACCGCGCTGGAGGACGAGAGAGATCTTTCCAAGATGGAGATGAGCCTGCATCTTTTCCGCATATACACACGGGGCTTCCTAACGGCCTGCCCGGGCCTTACGGCGGCGGAAAAAGCCATGCTGCCCATGGGGGCTAAGCTAATGACGCTGGAATGCGGCATCCGCTTCCTGAAGGACCATCTGGACGGCGACAGATATTTTTCCATCCACCGTCCGGGACAGAATCTGGACCGCGCCCGCACCCAGTTCCGCCTTGTGGCGGATATGGAGGAAAAGTGGGATGAGATGGCGTCAATTGTCGCGGAGGAAGCAAAAAAAACAACAAGCTGAAAGAAAACGACTCAAGACGATATGGTAAGTAATCATATTTGCTGTCAAGAAGGGAGACTCAGCCATGAAGTATCTAGGTATTGAATTTCAGGTTAAAAACATGCCCGGGCTGGATCCGGATTTCATTCCCTTCGGCCCGTGGATGGAGGCCTATCTGGCCGGGGCTGACCGGCCCATGGACATCGCGCTTGAGCGGGAAAACGGCAAGATTTCCGTCCACCGCACCCGCCTCCGGGGCCAGGAGTTTGCCGAGGCCAATCTGCGTTTTGCCGAGCGGTATGTGAAGTTCCTGCTATGGAGCGTGGGAGGCTGGAAGATATACGTCCGGGGCGACCGGAACGTTTATGAGTGCCTGGCCGCGGACTATACCAAAACCGGCGCGCGGGCCTTCGACGCCCAGTTCATGGAGGACGTGTACGAGCGGCCTTTCGAGGTGGCGGACTGCGCCGGCGGCGGCTTCCCGGAAGCCAACGAGAGCTCCGTATCCGTGGGCGGACATATGGAGGGCTGCCGCATCGGCTTCGACGCCGGTGGCTCAGACCGTAAGGTATCAGCCGTCGTAGACGGCCAGACGGTCTATTCCGAGGAGGTGGTCTGGCACCCAAAGACGTCGGCCGACCCCCAGTATCAATACGACGGCATCGTGGAGGCTTTCCGCACCGCCGCGTCAAAAATGCCCAGGGTGGACGCAATCGGCGTCTCCTCCGCAGGCGTGTTTATCGGCAACAGCCCCATGGTCTCCAGCATCTTTCTCAAGGTGCCCCGGGAGAAACGTGAATTTGTAAAGTCAGTCTACGACCGTGCGGCCAGGGAGATCGGCGACGTGCCCATAGTGGTGGCAAACGATGGCGACGTGACCGCCCTGGCCGGGTCCATGAGCATGGGTTCAGGCGCGGTAATGGGCATGGCCATGGGCACCAGCGAGGCCGTGGGCTATGTGGACGAGGGCGGCAACATACTGGGCTGGCTCAACGAGCTGGCCTTCGCCCCGGTGGATCTGGCCGAGAACGCCATGCGGGACGAGTGGTCCACCGACCGCGGCGTAGGCTGCAAATACTTTTCTCAGGACGCTGTGGCTAAGCTGGCGCCTGCCGCAGGCATCAGCCTTTCGGAATCGCTGACTCCCGCGGAAAAGCTGAAGGAAGTGCAGGCCCTTGCCGAAGCCGACGAGGGCGAGGCCAGGGACATCTTCGTCTCCATCGGCGCATATCTGGCCCACACTTTGGCGCTGTACGGCAAATTCTACACCGTCCGCCATTTCCTGGTGCTGGGCCGGGTGACCTCCGGTATCGGCGGGACGCTTATCGTGGACGAGTGCAACCGCATCCTGCGGGAGGAATATCCCGCGCTGGCGGCATCCATGGCCGTCACGCTCCCCGACGAAAAGACCCGGCGCGTTGGCCAGTCGGTGGCAGCGGCCAGTCTGCCGCGCATCGGATAAGGAGGCGGCAGAATGCTTTTCAAAAATGCGATTATATTCGGAGCGGACTTCCGGTTCCATCCAGGCTGGTTCACTGTGGAAAACGGCCGGTTCACCTCGGTTGATGAGGGCAATACCGACGCCGAGGGAGAAGATCTTGCCGGCGCGCGGGTGGTGCCGGGACTGGTGGACATACACACCCACGGCAACAGCGGCGCAGACTTTTCCGACGGCAGCTACGACGGCCTGTGCCGCATGGCGGAATATCTGGCCTCCCGCGGCGTCACATCCTTTGCTCCGGCTTCAATGACGCTCGGCGAGGATACGCTCAGCGATGCCTTCAAAACGGCCGTGCGTCTGCACGGCGAACGCCCGGCCGGACTTGCAAAGCTGGAGGGCATACAGATGGAGGGACCGTTTTTCTCCGAAAAGAAAAAGGGCGCTCAGAACGGGGCATATCTCCGCAATCCCGACTTTGACTTCTTCCGCCGGCTGTACGACGGGGCCGACGGACTGGTGAGGATAGTGGATCTTGCCCCGGAGCTTCCCGGCTCTGTGGACTTTATCCGCCGCGCCTCAGCGCTCTGCACGGTTTCCGTGGCACACACGGACGCAACTTATGACGAGGCAAAGGCCGCCTTTGACGCCGGAGCCACCCATGTGACGCATCTATTCAACGCCATGCCCCCCCTGCACCACAGAAATCCCGGCGTCATCGGAGCGGCTGCTGAAAACGAAAAGGTCAGGGCGGAGATTATCTGCGACGGGCACCACATACATCCCTCGGTTATACGGGCAGCCTTCCGCCTGTTCGGGGCGGATCGCATCTGCCTCATCAGCGACGCCATGTCGGCCTGCGGCATGCCGGAGGGCAAGTACTCTCTGGGCGGACAGGACGTTTTCGTAAAGGACGGTTTGGCCACCCTTTCAAGCGGTACCATCGCCGGCGCGGCCAGCGATCTGTGGACCGATATGCAGAATGCAGTCCGTTTCGGCATTCCGGAGGAGGACGCGCTGCGCGCGGCCACATTGAATCCCGCCTGCGAGATAGGCCGGGAAAAAGAGATAGGCTCAATAGAAACGGGAAAGCGCGCAGACTTTGTGGTCTGTGACAACGAGCTCCGGCTCCTGGCCGTTTATATCGACGGCCGGCGGGCGGATAAAGAGGAGGGGAAAACGGCATGAGGATCATTAGAACAAGAGATTACAAGCAGATGAGCCGGGACGCCGCCAACATCATTTCGGCGCAGGTGATACTGAAGCCCAACTCCGTGCTGGGCCTGGCCACCGGCTCCAGCCCCATTGGCGCCTACGAGCAGTTAATAAGATGGTATCAAAAGGGCGACCTGAATTTCAGCCGCGTGCGCACGGTGAACCTGGACGAGTACGTGGGTCTGGGCTTCGACAACCATGAAAGCTACAAGCGCTTCATGTACGATAACCTTTTCAGCCAGATAAACATCGACCCGGCAAACATCAACATCCCCAACGGCTGCACCTCCGACCCGGAGGAGGAGTGCCGGCGCTACGACGGGGTGCTGCGCACGCTTGGAGGCATCGATCTGCAGCTGCTGGGTCTGGGCGTGAACGGCCACATCGGATTCAACGAGCCCGCCGACATATTTGCGAAGGGCACTCATGTGGTACACCTTTCCGAAAGCACAATCGAGGCCAACAAACGCTTTTTCGCCAAGGCGGAGGACGTGCCCCGCAGCGCCGTCACCATGGGTATTTTCGACATCATCCAGGCGGACCGCGTGCTGATGGTGGCGTCGGGCGCCGGCAAGGCCCAGGCCGTAAAGGACGCTTTTTTCGGCCCGATCACCCCGCGGGTGCCGGCCTCCATTCTCCAGTTCCACAAGGATTTTACCCTTGTGGCGGACGAGGAGGCCCTTTCCCTGGTGTGAGGCGCGAGATAAATCAGAACAGCCGCTTAAGCGGAGCCCCAAACGGGACTCCGCTTTTTGCTGTCCAAATTATGGGACAACAGAGATGGTATCGTAATAATGCAAGACGCTTAGATGTTGATTGTGACCTGCAAAAATGTTATTGTTAAAATAATCCATACCGAAATGGAGGAACTGCATATGCGGGACGAATTCGGCGACGACTACGCAGACTATATGTTTTCCACCGGGCGCGGCCGGGAGTTCTTGTATGGAAAAAACGGAGGAGGCGGAGGAGGCCGCGACGGGTGCTATATCGCCACGGCGGTGTACGGCTCCTACGACTGCCCGCAGGTATGGGTCCTGCGCCGGTTCAGGGATTTTAAGCTTAAGAGCACGGCGCCTGGGAGAGTCTTTGTCCGCGCGTATTATGCTCTCAGTCCCTCTGCCGCGGCGCATCTGGGAGCCAATGGGACTGTTAGCTCGCTGCTCCGCCGCATGCTGGACGGTTTTGTGCTCACGCTGCGGAACAGGGGATATTCCGATCGGCCGTACAGCGACGCGCCCAATATATTCTGACTGGAGGACGGCAATATGGCGAAGAGAGAAGGACAGAAGCTGAAACTCTTGTATCTGCGGGAATATCTTCTAAGATATTCCGACGAGGAGCATCCGGTCACCATGAAGCAGATAACGGAGTATCTTGCCGACAACGACATACAGGCGGAGCGCAAGTCTGTATATTCAGATATTGAGACGCTCAGGGAGTACGGCATGGACATAGTCCGGGACGGAAGCAATTACTATGTTGGAGCCAGGGCTTTTGAACTGCCTGAGCTGAAGCTTTTGGTGGACAGCGTACAGTCCTCGAAATTTATAACACAGAAGAAGACGGCGGCGCTTATAAAAAAGATCGAGGGCATGACCAGCGTATATGAGGCGGGAGCGCTGAACCGCCAGGTATATGTGGTGAACCGCATCAAAAGCATGAACGAGTCCATATACTACAATGTGGACGAAATACAAAGCGGCATCGCCCGCGACAGACGGATCAGGTTCCGATATTTTGAGTACAATACGGCGGGCGAGAAGGTATACCGCCATGGCGGCGCAGTATATGAAGTCAGCCCTTACGCGCTGACATGGGACGACGAAAACTATTATCTGGCCGCATACGATGCCGGAGCCGCCATGATAAAACATTACCGCGTTGACAAGATGACGGACATAAAAATGACCGAAGACGCCAGGGAGGGCGGCGGCGAATTTGCGTCGCTGGATATGGCGCTGTACTTCAAAAAGGTGTTCGGCATGTTCTCCGGCGAAGAAAAAACAGTGCGTCTTCTGGTGGACGATTCTCTGGCCGGCGTGATCGTGGACCGCTTTGGCAGGGACGTGATGATGATTCCGGACGGAAACGGACGTTTCTCTGTCAGGGCGGATGTGATAGTCAGCCCTAAGTTTTACAGCTGGGTGGGCTCGTTCGAAGGGAAAATGACCATTTTGGCCCCAGATGAGGCCGCAGAAGGCATGCGGGAGCACGTGAGAAAGCTCAGAGCCTGCTTTCTGGGCGATGAATAACCCAGGACACAAAATCTCCCGGACTTTCAATAAGTCCGGGAGATTGTATACATATGGTAAAATCGTTTTATCCGGCGGCCAGCACAGCGTCGTCCGGCGCAAAGCAAATGCCGATATCCCGGACAATATGACCGTCAAGTTTGCCCTGCCGCACCATTGCAGTCAGTTCCTGCATGGCGCTCTCGTGATCCAGAGCCGACTTGTACGGACGCTCCTCGCGCATGGCCTGGTATATGTCCAGACACTGCAGCAGCCGCTCTTTTTCTCCAAGAGCCTCGGCGTTTATGCCGAAGGGGTAGCCGCTGCCGTCCAGCTTTTCGTGGTGCATATAAGCCCAGTGAGATATATCTTCCATGCCGCGGATGGAGGACAGCACCAGGTAGCTGCCGTAAGCGTGATCCTGTATGGCCCTGTATTCCTCATCGGTGAGCTTGCCGGGCTTCTCCAGAATGTCTGATTTCACCATCAGCTTGCCCACGTCGTGCAGCGCCCCTGCAAGGTACAGCTTCGCCTGGGTATCGGCGTCCCACCCGTAATATTCGCCCATTCTCCCGGCTTTTTCCGCTATGCCGCCTGAATGGCGGCTGGTAAACGGAGATTTGCAGTCTATGATCTTTGAAAAGATCCCGGCAAGCACTATAAGGCTGGCGGGCGAGTACTGGCTTTTTTCCTCCGGAAGCTCGCTGCGCAGCCTGTCGTTCAGCGTGTCTGTGCGAAGATACAGCTTCTCGGGCGAAGAGAAGGCACCCAGAAATGCGGAGGCCGTGCCCTTGTCAAAGAGTGTGCCGGTGCCGGATTTCACATATTCCCGTACCTTAAGGTACTTTCCTTCCGACATTTCGCTCAGATCAAATTGCGCGTCCACGTTGTCGGCCAGATGGATAAGCCGGGCAAAGATAGGGACGTCTGGCGTGGTCAGACCGAATGGGCCCAGCCCGTCGGCCCGCTCGTGGTGATATAGGATGGCCCCCTTTACCGTGGAGTAAAACGCAAGAGAGGATATGTTTTTCTCGCCCATGGTGCAGTGTCCCGCCAGATCGTTTTCAAAGCTGTCCGGTGTCACGGCGTCTCCGGACAGCGCGGCGCGCTGACCGTATTCGGTGAGGGCGTTGTCGTGCAGGGCGGCGCAGACCGCCAGATTGAGCAGATAATCGTTGGGGTATCCAATGGCTCTTCCCATGGACGCCGATATAAGGGCCACGCGCTGGGAGTGATGTGTGGATACGGTGACAAGGTCGCGTTCCACGTAATCCAGCGCGTATGATATGCTGTATATAAGGTCGTTTCTGTAAATTTCCGTCATTTCCATACCTGATTTCCGCCCGGCAAAAAAACGGATGCCCACGAGGGCACCCGCACAAAAAATGCAGCTGGCTGCCATTGCACAGGCCCTTTAGCTTTGCGTCCCTACCTTTCGACAGGTTTGCCGATTGAGTTTGGTAAAATTATAACTTACTTGTTTCTAAAATGCAAGAAATATATTTCCTGCGCAATTCGGCACAGAATTCGTTGACAAAGATATTTTCCCAAAATATAATACGTCCGTAGTGTTGTAGGCACAACCGGCGGCAAAAGGACGACTGATATGGATAATAACGAATTCACTCCCGGCGAGCAGGGCGGCGAAGCGAAAAAGCGCACGCCGAACATTGAAAGCAAGCTCCGGCACAATATAGTCAAGATGCCGGAAGAGATAAGAAAAGCCAGCGGCATAGTCATTTGGGGGCGAAGAATAAAGTCTTTGGTCTTTACCACGGACATTGCCATTATCCGCAACTGCGATGCGGACGCGGTGCTGGCCGTGTATCCCTTTACCCCGCAGCAGGCTATCAGCAGCTGCATTATCCAAAGCGCGTATATACCCGTGTTCTGCGGCGTGGGCGGCAGTCTCACCAAGGGCCTGCGTTCCATCACCATGGCAAAGGACGCGGAGGCCATCGGCGCTATGGGCGTGGTGGTGAACGCGGCCATCTCCAACGCAAACCTTGCCGCCATAGCGGCCTCGGTTGATATCCCCGTGGTGGCTACCATAATCACACCGGAGACAGACGTGACCGCCCGCATACAAAGCGGCGCGTCGATACTGAACGTCTCCGCAGCCGACAAGACTCCGGAGATGGTGGAGAAAATTCGCCGTGAATTTCCGGACTTCCCCATAATCGCCACCGGCGGCCCCACGCCCGAAGCCGTGGCGCGTACAGTCGCCGCCGGCGCCAATGCGGTTAGCATTACGCCGCCCAGCACCAAGGCCCTGTTTTCCGAGATCATGAAAAATTACCGCGAACAGGACGGCAGCGGCGGCACAAAGTGACCGCAAAAACAATAAAAGGTAATATCATACAAAAACACCCGACCTCGGCCGGGTGTTTTTTGTGCCTGCGAGAGGACAATTATTGATTGAATTACCAACATTTTTCTGCTATCCTAAACGTATGTTTAAAAACTTGGATTGAAGGAAAACAGCGATATGAAAAAGCTTCCCTGCAGAGTGTCCTGCCTTGTTTTGGCCGTTATGATGCTGCTGTCCGCCGTGCCTGCCGCGGCGCTGGACGAGACGGCGTCCGCGTCTCAGTCCCCCGCGGTCTCTGAGGAGCCTACAGCGGCTGCGCCCGAGGCGAAATATGCGGACACTGCCGGCCACTGGGCTGAAAAGGCGCTTTTGCGCGCGGCCAGCGACGGATACCTGACGGCCAGCGGCGGGAAGCTTTATCCAAACGACCCAATCGACAGGGCCCAGGCTGCGGCGGTCATCAACAGGGTGCTCAAGGCCGCTGAAAAGGCAGAGCTGGGCGCCGGGTCGGATATATCCGCCGGCGCGTGGTACAGGGAGGATCTGGAGAAGGCCATATATCTGGGATACCTCAACACGGCCCTGACCGCCGTGATGAAAAGGCCGCTCACCAGGGGCGAGACCTTCCTTATATTCGCCAGAGCCTTCGGGCTTTCAGAGGCGAAGCCAGACTATACCGTGCTCTCGGCGTATTCCGACGCTTCATCCCTCACAGGCGAGATACGAAGCGCCTGCGCTTCGATTGTCTCTTCTGGCCTTGCCGGCGGCGCTGGCGGAAAGCTTATGCCTGCAAAGACAGTCACAAGAGCGGAATTCGTCACCATACTATACCGGCTTCTGGACGGATTTTCGCTTACAGACTGCGCCTCGGCAGATGCGGTACTGCCGGATGCCGGCGGCAGCGCGGTCGTCAGAAGTTCAGCTCTGAAGACCCTGACGGCAAAGGGCGCGTACAAGACAGTTTCATTCTGCCAGAGCAGCGGCGACGCGGTTTTTTCTGCCGCGGCGGACAAGGTGATAGTTTATACCTCCGGAGCTGTCACCGTATCCGGCAGGATCGGCACGGTTCAGATGGTGGGTGCCGTCCGCAGAGTCACGGTTAAGGGCGCCGCCTCGTCGCTTTGCGCCGACGGCGCGGGCGATGAGATCACCGTTGAGCAGGGGGCCGCGATAGACACACTGGAGCTGCTGCCCGGCGCTACCGGCGCAAAGCTGGTGATAAACGGCACTGTGAAAAATCTGGTCATCGCGGCGGAGAACTGCGCGGTCACCGGCACAGGCAGAGTCGAGGCGGCGGAGATAACCGGCGCCGGCTGCTCCGCGTCTGTGAGATCCGGCATGAGCGCCTATACGCCGAAATTTCAGCTGACCGCCCCGGCATCGCTGCCGGCGGGCGAGACCCTCACGGTGTCGGCGGCATTTTCCGCGTCCTACGCAGGGAAGGGCTGCACGCTCCAGTGGTATGCCGACGGCGCGGCGATTTTGGGCGCCAGGACGGAAAACTATGCCGTAAACCGCGAGACCTCAGCAGAATATTCACCAAAGATTACATATGTGAAAGACCTGCCGGAAAAGATGACGGTGGGTCTGGGCGTCACTTACTGCTCCGGCGGTGAGCTGGAGCACGTTTATGCATCCTCCGACACGGCCCTTGAAAACTACCCGGCAGAGCATTACAGGGTAACGGAGCGGGCGCGGGTAAACGCGCTGGTAACGTCGTACAAATTTGCGGCGGTGACGCTTTACAGCGGTTATCTGTATACCGACGCGTCCCTCCGCACAAGATCGGTCTGGGTGCAGAAGGGAACCAGCGTCACCTGCGTTTCCAGCGTGGGCAGCTCCGCCGTGCAGGTGAAGCTCTGGGACGGCAGGACAGGCTGGACAGGATACGAAAGCGTGCAGCGCGGCAGCGGAAACTATACACGCTCTGCGGACTACGACGCCGGGGACAAAGAGATATGGGTCGCCTCCAAGGGCTATACCAGCCCCACAAAGTACCTTGTCTGGGTAAGTCTTGACTGCCAGCGGGTCAACGTATTTGAAAATGTGGGCGGCAGCTGGAAGCTCATTCATGTCTTTGCCTGCGCCTCCGGCAAAAATTCCACGCCTACTCCCACCGGAACCTACAAGATAAGCTACAAGCAGGACAGATGGTCGTACACCGGATACTGGTGCGGCCCGGTTACGGGCTTTAACGGCTCTTATGCCTTCCATTCCTGGCTCACCAACAACGACGGCTCCGCCCACGATCACACAATGGGCCGCCCCGCTTCCCACGGCTGCATACGTATGGAGGACGCGGGCGCGCAGTATATGCACACGCTGCCCATCGGCACTACGGTAATTGTGTATTAAGATAAAAAACGCGGCCGCCTTTTAATAATAAAGGCGGCCGCGGCGTTTTATTGCTGTAAGTATTTGTCCAGAAAGTTCTCCAGCGCCTGATGATACCCCTGGGTGTCCACCATGTAGCTCAGCGCGTGCTGGGCGCCGGGCACGGTGAAGAGCTCCTTCGGCGCGGCGCAGGCCTCAAAGTTTTCCCTGGAAAAACGGGTGGGAACGAAATCGTCCGCCTCCCCGTGGATGAAGAGCACCGGAATCTTGTTGCTGCGCATTATCTCAGGAATGGGGGATTCGTGGATGTCGAAGCCCCCCAGCAGGCGGCACCAGATATTTACAGTGCCCAGCAGAGGCTCCGGCGGCAGATGAAACTTGCTTTTCAGAACGGACTTAAGTTCCCCGTAAATGGAGCTGTATCCGCAGTCGGCCACAGCACACCTGACGTTTGCCGGCAGCTCCAGTCCCAGGGACATGAGTACGGAGGCGCAGCCCAAGGATATGCCGGCCAGCACTATGGGCACGCCGCCGCCGAAGCGTACTGCGGCGTAATCTGCCCAGGATTTCACGTCCCGGCGCTCCCGTGCGCCGAAAGTCATGTATGTGCCCTCGCTGTCCCCGCAGGCGCGCTGGAAGGGGAGTATCACATGAAATCCCAGGGAATGATAATATCGAACGGAGGCGCCCATATCCCGCAGCGGCGTACTGCGGTAGCCGTGGAAGATTATAAGCACTCCCCTGGGGGACGGCGTGTCCGCCGGAAGGAAATATGCTTTCAGCCTGAACCCGTCGAAGGACTTCAGCTCAAGATTTTCATAGTTCTGCGCCCTGAACCAGTCGGCTCCGGCGCGTATTATATCAGCATATACAGCCCATGCTTTACCGGTGGTGTCGTCGGTGGAGGCGGCAGGCGGCTTCCTTCTGGCGCGGCGGCAGGCAATGTTGAACAGCACCAGAGCCGCAAGAAACCACAGGACTATAAGGACTGCTGCGATTATCAGCACGGTTTTCAAAGCGATTCACCCCTTAACGGATGAATTATAATCCGCATTTCGCCTTTTGACAACCGCAGCTCCCCGTAAATTAACAAATTATTGACACATTCCCGCATCCATGTGATAGAATACATCATTGTATTTCAATATATCGGGGGAAGCCCATGAGAGAAAAGCTGGCAAGATTTATGGCCGGCCGCTACGGCGGCGACCAACTGAACAGATTTACGGCAATATCCGGCTGCGTTTTGATGATCGTCGGTATCATCGCGGGCGGTATAGTGTCGCTGGTTTTGTATTCGTTTGCGCTGGCCGGACTTGTGTGGACGTATTTCCGCATGTTCTCCCGCAACATATACAAGCGCCAGTGCGAAAATGCAAAGTATATCTCGATCACCCAGAAATTCACGTCCCGCGCCCGCCTGGGCAGAGAACGCTGGAGCCAGCGCCGGGACTATAAGTTTTTCACCTGCCCTGCCTGCCACACAACACTGCGCGTTCCCAAGGGCAAGGGAAAGATAAACATTGTCTGCAAGAAGTGCGGAAACTCTTTCCAGGGAAAGACCTGAAGATATGTTCGGATACATCATCGCCGACAGAGGCGCCCTTACGGACGAGCAGCAGGCGCGGTACAAGGCCTGCTACTGCGGACTGTGCAGAACCCTGAAAATCCGCTGCGGCGGACTTTCCAGGCTGAATTTAACATACGACATGACCTTCCTTGTGATGATCCTGACGGCTCTGTACGAGCCCGAGGAGCAAAGCGGGGAAGAGAGATGCTTCATGCACCCCGCAAAGCCCCACGCCTGGTGGGCGGACAAATATACTGATTACGCCGCGGACATGTCCATGGCGCTTTCTTATCTCAAATGCAAAGACGACTGGGACGACGACTGCGACCCGGTAAAAAAGCTGGAGGCCTTCTGTATGCGCTCCGCTTACGACAGAGTATGCGCCGCCTATCCCCGTCAATGCGGCGTCATAAACGACCGCATGGCCGCGCTTTCCGCCATGGAAGCGGAGGGCACGCCGGATCCTGACACAGCCTCCCGGCTGTTCGGTGAACTCATGGGGGAAATCTTCGCCCCGGAGGAGGACTACTGGAGCGGCACCCTGCGCTCCATGGGCAGCGCGCTGGGCAGGTTCATTTATATAATGGACGCCGTCATAGATCTGGACAAGGACGCTAAAAGCGGTTCCTATAACCCGCTTAAGGGTCTGCCGGAGCCGGACGGCGGGCATTACAAAGCAGCACTTGACATGCTTATGGGCGAGTGCGTATACTATTTCGACAGACTGCCCATAGTGGCCGATTCCGGAATACTGCGCAATATACTATGCTCCGGCGTCTGGACCGCATACATGCAAAAATTTTATCCTCCAAAGAAAGGAAGCGCGCCGGATGATACAGGATCCGTATAAAGTCCTCGGTGTGTCGCCCGACGCCAGCGACGAGGAAATAAAAACAGCCTACCGTAATCTCGCCAAAAAATATCACCCGGACCGCAACCCCGGCAACAAGGCCGCGGCGGACAAAATGAACGAGATTAACGCGGCTTACGATCAGATCAAAAACGGCACCGCCGCGCCGGGCTATGCCGGTCAGGACGCCGGTGCTCAGGGAGCATACGGCAGTTGGGCCGGATGGAACCCCTTCGGGGGCGGCTGGCAGCAGCAACAGCAGGCCCAGCGCCCGGAATACCAGGCCGCGGAGAGCTTCATATCCAACGGCAGGTATCAAGAGGCGCTGAACGCCCTCTCCGGTGTGCCGGAAAGCGAGCGGGACGGAAGATGGTACTATCTTGCGTCCGTGGCCAACATATATGTTGGAAACCGCATCGCGGCGCTGCAGTATGCCCGCCAGGCCGTCCAGATGGATCCGTCAAACCCGGAGTATCAGCAGCTTCTGCAGCAGCTGGAGTCCGGCGGTAGCTACTATCAGGATTACAGCAGCGGTTACGGCGCGTCCTCGTCCACCATCAACAAGGTCTGCACCACCCTGTGCATCGCAAATCTCATTCTGTCCATGTGCGGCCTGGGCTACGGGTACGGCGGCATGTGGTGCTGCTGAAAAATATCGAAAGAGCCGGAGCCTTTAAAGGGCTCCGGTTTATTTTTTGTAGACGCTGAGGTTGCCGCTTTTGTTATAAAGGGCCAGAAACACCTCCCCCGGAGAGGAACAGCCCTGGACCTGCAGCTCCGCGTACAGCCATCTCTCGTCCATACCCAGCGCGCTGAGATTTTCGCTCATCACGCGTCCGTCCATGATAAGCTCCGTATCGGCAGAGGCCGGTGACGGGTGCAGATCAAGGTCCGAGGGACTGACCGGCCTGGAAGCTGAGGCGGGGAGAAAGCTCATCTTGCCGTTATACTCGAAAACCGCCGTCTGGATGTCGGAGAGGGAAAAATACCCGGCCTGACGGCACATGCACAGAAACTCCGAAAGATCCAGCTTGGCGGTAGCCATGTTTTCCCCGAAAAGCGTCCCGCCGTCGTAGATGAGTATGGGGCGTCCCTCCATGTATTTTCGGGCCTTCTGCCATTTTCGCAGCACGATGCTTATGACCCACACCAGAATTCCATAGACGACAATGGAGGTCAGCGGTCTTACGGGATCCTCCAGCTCCGTTGCCATCTCGGCGGCTATGGAGCCTATGGTTATGCCGTTTATATAATCGGCGGCGGAGAGCTGCGACAGCTGCCGGTGGCCGATGAGCTTGGTAACGGCGAACATGGCCGCCGCTGAGCCCACGGCCGCCAGCGCCGCCTTTGGGATTTCCCAGAGCTGAGTCATCAGTCGGATGCGGCAAAGCTCCTGACGTAAGCGCGCATCTCCTGCGGAGAACAGATGGAGTGCGTTTTCTCCCTGACGGCCTGCTGTTCCTCTGCGCTCATGGAGCAGAATTTTTTGTAGGCTTCCGGTTCCTGCATAAGCGCCATGCCCAGACCCAGCGGCACTCCTCCGCCGTTTTTCATATTCATCAAGCTCACCTCAGGCGTATTTTCTGCATTAAACCTGAAAAAAATGCGCGGCATTTGCCGCGCATTTAAATCGATATCCGTATTCAGTCTATGGGATGCCTGCCGGCCTGGATTATGCGGGTTATACCGGAGGACAACACCAGATTGACCAGAAGCTCTATCACAAAATTGATGCCTGCTATGCCGAAAATGATGTAGTACATAAGGCCCGTACCCTTCGCGTCGGCCATGCCCTGCAGTGCGGGGAAGAAAAACGCGAACATGCCGGCGATGAAAAGCCCGGTGTTCACCACGGGGCAGACAATGCCCGAGAGCACCACGCCGGTGAGCTCCTTCTTTTTTGACGCCGCCTGATAGACAAGTCCGGCCAGCCATCCGGCGGCCACGGTTTTCACAAGGCAGATGAGCACGGTGGCCCAGGCGTTCTGGGACATGAGGTACAGCACGAAGCCGCCGTCCCAGCCGAAAAGTCCGGAAACGAACACAACGATACCCATGACCAGTCCCAGGTATGCGCCTGCGGACGGACCGTACAGCGCGGCGCCGATGATAATGGGCGCCAGGGCCAGGGTGATGGACACGGGACCAAACTTGATGAAGCTGCTGATGACCTGCAGTACGATGATAACGGCCGTGAATATGGCGAGATTCGCCATGCGTTTTGTGCGGCCGGCGGGGTTGGCCTTTGGCTTTTTGCTGTTTTCTCCCATTACTGTTTACCTCCTGCTGTCGCTCCGCGGAGAGCGGATGCGGCGCATATTATGGATTCGCATGAGAGAATAATACAACATAAGGGCTTCTGGCACAACATTTTTTTGCAAAAAGGAGGCAGAAGAACAAAAATCAAGTGAAATGGCGCAAACTTTGCACACAATAATTGACAAACGTCCCATAACAATGTAAAATATCCGAACGGAAGGCCATTTTGAGAGGCCAATAAAAAAAGGAGTACGTAATATGAATAAGACTGAACTTGTAGATGCTATGGCTAAAGAGGCCAATCTTTCCAAGAAGGATGCAGAGGCTGCTCTCGGCGCTTTCACCGCAGCTGTTGAAAAGGCTCTGAAGAAGGGCGACAAGGTCACTCTGGTAGGATTCGGCACATTCGAAGTCCGCGAGAGAGCTGCCCGCGTTGGCCGCAATCCTCAGACCGGCAAAGAGATCAAGATTAAAGCTTCCAAGGCCCCCGCTTTCAAGCCCGGCAAGGCATTCAAGGACGCTCTTTGATTTTCTTATAAAAAAGTATGTCCGGCAGACCGCTTTGGTCTGCCGGATTATTTGCTTTCCGATGGTTGATTAGCCTGGAACGATGTGGTATCATAATAAAAGACAGCGGGCGATGAACGCGCCATTGCGGCGCCGTTTCTGAGAGGTAAGAAATGGTACAATACACAAAAAAGGCCATAGCGGAAAGCTTTCTGCAGCTTTTGAACGAGAGACCTTTCGACAAGATTTCCGTGGTGGATATTGCGGAGAAATGCGGGATCAACCGGAACACGTTTTACTACTATTACACAGACGTTTTCGCGCTGGTGGACGATGTGTTCCGCATGGAGACCCAAAAGATCATTGACCAGGATATCAAGGTCACCAACTGGCAGGACGCTTTTATGCAGGGTACGTCCTTTGCCCTGGAAAACCGCCGTGCCATATATCATCTTTACAATTCCACCAACCGGGACAGACTGGTAACGTATCTCTATGACGTCACCATCTCCGGCATGACCGCATTTGTCAGCAGTCAGGCGGAGGGCCTGGATGTGGACGAGCGGGATATGAGCGCTCTTTCGGAGTTCTATACCGCCGCGCTGATGGGCCTGGGTACAAAGTGGCTGCAGGACAGCATGAAGGAGGACGTGGATGATTTCGTTTCCCGCTTAGCCCGTCTGCTGGAGGGAAATATCCGGGCCTCGCTTGTTCGCTGCGCGCGCAGCAAAACTCAGGACAAAAACTGAGATTTGGGTATTGTTCATGCACAAAGCCGGATTTGCCCAAAAATTTGACAAATTCTTGACGCTGCACAGATTTTGTGCGGCGTCTTTTTTGTGACTGTACCCATTGACCGCCCGCTCTGTTAATATGAACACACAAAAATAAAACGGAGGTCGATCCAATGTCAGCATTAGATAAAGTCAAACAGGCAGCCGCAATGAAGGCGTTCGATTACATAGGCAAGGACCCCGAGACAAATATCCCAAAGGTTCTGGACACTGTGTCAAAGCTGGATTCATCCGGTTCTCTGAAGACCCATATCGCCGGTATCAAGAGAAATTTCCAGGATCCCGACAACGGCATGCACAAGCTTGCCCTTAAGATATTCGCAGAAACCGACCCCGAACAGCTGCGCAAGGTGTATGAGGAACTGATGGTGAATTCCATGCTGCTCTCCGCCCCCGTGCGTTCCAAGGTCCGCGCAGAGCACAACTGCAACGTGCCCTGGGCCATCCTGATGGATCCCACCTCCGCCTGCAACCTGCACTGCACCGGCTGCTGGGCTGCCGAGTACGGCAACAAGCTTAACCTCACGCTGGATGAGCTGGACAACGTTATCAAGCAGGGCGAGGATCTGGGCACCTACGTATACCTTTACTCCGGCGGCGAACCGCTGGTGCGCAGAAAGGACATCATCACTCTCTGCGAGCGCCATCCCGAGTGCCTGTTCACCTGCTTCACCAACGGCACCCTCATCGACGACGAATTTGCCGACGAGATGGCCAGAGTGAAGAACTTCGTGCCCGCCATCAGCGTGGAAGGTTTTGAAAAAGAGACCGACTTCCGCCGCGGCGAGGGTACCTTCCAGGCCACCCAGCGCGCCATGGAGAAGCTGCGCGCCCGTCATTTGCTGTTCGGCATCTCCTGCTGCTACACCAGCAAGAACGCCGAGTTCATCGGCAGCGAGACTTACTTTGACGCCATGATCGAGTGGGGCGCCAAGTTCTGCTGGTTCTTCACCTACATGCCCGTGGGCAAGGATGCGGCTCCTGAGCTGCTTGCAACAGCGCAGCAGCGCGAGTATATGTATCACCAGGTGCGCGAGTTCCGCAAAACCAAGCCCCTGTTCACTATGGACTTCTGGAACGACGGCGAGTACGTCGGCGGCTGCATAGCCGGCGGCCGCAGCTACTTCCATATCAACGCCAACGGCGACATGGATCCCTGTGCTTTCATGCATTACGCTGATTCCAACATCCGCACCGATACCCTGCTTGAAGCCTACTGCAAACCGCTGTTCATGGGCTACAAGGATAATCAGCCATTCAACAAAAACATGCTGCGTCCCTGCCCGGTGCTGGATAACCCCGGCAGACTCACCCAGATAGTCGAAAAGTCACAGGCCCGTTCCACCGACGTAATGGCTCCCGAGACCGCGAAGGATTATTCGGACAAGTGCGTGAACGCCGCCAAAAACTGGGCGCCTGTGGCAGCAGATCTGTGGCACAAAAGCGGCAAGGACAAGGAGTAATTTTTAAAAGCCGGGAGGCCTACAATGAGATCATCATTTACATCTGAATCCGTAGCGTGCGGCCATCCCGACAAGCTGTGCGATCAGATTGCGGACGCAATACTGGACGCCATACTTGCAAAGGATTCGACAGCCAGAGTGGCCTGCGAAGTCACGGCCTGCACCGACCGCGTCCATATCATGGGCGAGATTACCTCATCCTTTGCTCCGGACTATGAAGGCATCGCAAGAAGCGTCATCCGGGACATAGGCTACACCGTGCCCGGGGAGGGCTTCGACGCCTCCTCATGCCGCGTGGATGTAGACGTTCACCGCCAGTCCCCGGATATCGACCGGGGCGTCAGCCGCAGGGTGGAGGAGGATTCCGGCGCCGGCGATCAGGGCATGATGTTCGGTTATGCCTGCCGCGAGACGGAGGGGCTTATGCCCCTGCCCATCACCCTGGCGAACTCACTCACCCGCAGACTGGAGTATGTGCGGCGCATGGATATCGTGCCTCACCTCCGTCCGGACGGCAAGGCCCAGGTAACGGTGGTGCGGGAAAACGGCGTCCCGGAGCGCATATCCACGGTCATCGTTTCCGCCCAGCACGAGGACGCGCTGGACATGGACACTCTGCGCGATGAGATAATGGAGAACGTCATCCGCCCGGCGCTGCCGGCATCAATGCTGGACGAGGACACGCTGTTTTACATCAACCCCACCGGCCGCTTCGTCATAGGCGGCCCGGCGGGCGACACCGGACTCACCGGAAGAAAGATCATCGCCGATACCTACGGCGGTGCGGCCCGTCACGGCGGCGGCGCCTTCTCCGGTAAGGATCCCACCAAGGTGGACCGCTCCGGCGCGTACATGGCGCGCTACATCGCCAAAAACGTCGTGGCAGCCGGGCTTGCCGAAAAATGCGAAACTCAGCTTGCTTACGCCATAGGCCTGGCGGATCCCGTGTCGCTGGAGGTGGATACCTTCGGCACCGGCAGGGTAGGGGACGACAGGATTGCCGACTGGATATGGAAGAACGCGGACATGCGCCCGGCGGTTATCATACGGCACTTTGATCTGCGCCGGCCCATATACAGGCAGCTTGCCTGCTACGGACACTTCGGCGACAACGCCAAAAACATGCCCTGGGAGAGAACCGACCTGGCGGATTCGATGCGTTCGGCGCTGGCCTGAAAAAATTCACGGCTGAAAGCTCTTGTTAAAAGCTTTCAGCCGTGTTTTTTTGAAAAGATCATTTCCTCTTCATGTTGAACTCTACCCAGTTTCCGGTGGACATGTCCATATACCAGGCCCTGCCGGTGGTGCTTACGGCGTAGTGATACATGGCGGTGAATTTTCCGCCGTCTGCGGAAGTGGTTCCGGCGGCAAAGGTCCAGCACGCCTCGCCGTCGATGGTTTCATTGCCGTCCTTCATGACGGTGGTGCCGGTCTCGCCGCGCCGGGCCATTATTTCCACAGCGTCGTCCAGCGCGTCTTCCTCGGTGAGCGGCTCGCTTTCCACGGGTGCGGGGGTCTTTTTCACCGGGGCCTGAGTCTGGACCGCGGCTGAGGCCGCGGGCTGGGCGGTCTGCTTTGCCGCGCTCTGACCGCCGCAGGCGCACAAAAGGGCAAGACATATGACGGCTGCGCATATTGTTAAGAGTTTAAAATTGTTTTTCATGGCATCCTCCAAATGAATAATGCCGCAGACGCGGCAGTGTTTTCACATGAGATACTAACATATTTTTTCCCATGTGTCCACAGCGTTGCTGAAAATCCGGCCGCCGCGGACGATACGCAGCCCACTCCTGCACATGCGGCGTACTGAAAAAGCGGAGAGGCTTTGCCTCTCCGCTTTTCTGGTACGGGTAGTGGGAGTTGAACCCACACGGATTTCTCCACAGGAACCTAAAGGTATTGTCACCTCAGTGAAGGCTTCAATCTTCCAGATTGTTCAGTATAAATCGATCCAATTGCCATTCCGGGCCGTCGTTCAGAATATCCAGCAGCTTTTCCTCCAGCTCGGCCTTTTTCAGGCTGTGGATGTACTTGGTAAGCCTTTTATACAATTCTTCCTGCTGCTTTTCCGCCGCTTCCTGATACGCCATCTGCTCCTGATAAAACTTTTTGGCTTCATCCGGAAATGCTGCGAAATAAGTGGCAACCATATGCTTGCAAATGATCCTTTTTCCGCTTGCGTAAGGACAGTTGCAGGTTGATTTTCGCAAATGCGCAGTGTCAATGACGACCGTGTAAGGCGTTTGAGCGCTGCCGGAAACAGTTCCCTCAAACTGCGTGTCGCTGATCCGCCGGAGCTGTAAAACTTTGTGCTCGGTGTAATAATCGTATCCGCGCCAAGTGGATGCCCCGCTGGCGGAGGACAGCAAACTCATATAACTCACCCCCCACAAATATCTCTCTGCCGATGATAATTGTATGAACTGGAAAAGTCAATCAGGTGTGAAAAATGTTGTTTTGAAGTTTTGCCCAACTCTCGGTTAACCGAGCCGTACAGCGAGAAACGGCAGGAAAAGGTACAGCAGCTTTGGGAGAATTGTTGCGGTATTGTGCCTTGCTGCAGGGAGGCGAGGGTTCTGTGCTTCAAAGTCGGCTCTGCTGCACAAAGAGCATTCTGCCAGTCAGCTTTGGTCTGCATACTCCCACAGCTCATAGTCCAGTTGCGCCGTGAAACTGCCTGTATCACAGAGTTGAGCAGGGGAAAAGCCATACCCTCCACTTGGCGGAAGATATGGCTTTTGGTACGGGTAGTGGGAGTTGAACCCACACGGATTTCTCCACAGGAACCTAAATCCTGCACGTCTGCCAATTCCGCCATACCCGCGTATGTGAAAAATATCTTAGCACAAGGTCTGTTTCGTTGTCAATCTTGGGAGCAATAACCGTTGACTTTTTCCCCGCAAAAAAGTAACATTGATGCCATGATGCGCGATAAAGAGAAAAAGATCAAAGGCGGGTATTCGGCCGCCGTCATACTCTCCGGCTGCCTGTGGGGATTTATGGGCCTGTTCCGCCGGAATATGGGAGCGCTGGGCGTCACCACGTCCGGCGTTATTATACTGCGCTGCGGAATTGCGGCGCTGCTTTTTGGGGTAACAATACTCATAAAAGATCCTTCCAAGATTAAAATAAGATTTCGCGACCTTTGGTGCTTTGTCGGCACCGGGATACTGTCGCTGCTGTTTTTCTCCGCCTGCTACTTCAGCGCCATGTCGCTGATGAGCCTGTCCGCTGCGGCCATACTTCTGTATACCGCGCCCAGCTTCGTCATAATAATATCTCTGTTCGTTTTTGGAGAAAAGCTGACGGTTCGTAAGATCATCGCCCTTGTCATGTCCTTCGGCGGCTGCTGTCTGGTTTGCGGGCTGGGGAGCGGCAGCACGTATCTGACCACCGCCGGCATTCTGTACGGGCTGGGATCCGGCGTCGGTTACGCCATGTACAGCATTTTCGGCAAGCTTGCCATGGACAGAGGCTATTCCAGCCTTACTGTGAATTTTTACACCACGCTTTTCGCGTCCCTGGGCGCGCTTGCCATATGGGGCGACGGCGGCTCGCTTTCTGTGATGGTCTCATCCTGGAACGCAGCTCTCTGGTGCCTGTCGGCCGGCGTTGTCACCTGCTATCTGCCGTATCTCTTTTACACCTACGGACTTTCCGGGCTTGAAGCCGGCAAGGCCTCCATCATGGCCTCTGTGGAGCCGGTCGTGGCCACCTTCGTGGGCCTGGTTTTCTTCCGTGAGAGCATGACGGCACTGAATGCCGCCGGCGTTGTGCTGGTGCTTGCCGCCATAGTGCTGCTGAATATTAAAAGCCGCGCCCCGCGGGATGATGCGGACCGCGCTGAAATACAATAATTTTTTTAGGAGAACAGATATGTTCAAAACCATCCTGCTGGATTTTGACGGCACCGTGTTCGACACGGCCGAGGGCATCACCAAGAGCGTGCAGTACGCGCTGAAAAAGTTTGGCATAGACTCAGACCTCAGGGAACTCTACTGCTTCTGCGGCCCTCCGCTGGTGGACATGTTTATGGAAAAATACGGCTTCGACCGGGAAAAGGCAGTCACCGCCGTATCATATTACCGGGAGCGCTACTCCGTGGACGGCTGGCATGAGTGCGCCGTATATCCAGGCGTCCGGGAGCTTGTGAAAACCCTGCGGGACGAAGGCCGCGCTGTGGCCGTGGCCACCTCCAAGCCCACGGACTACGCCGTAAAGATCATGGCCACCCTGAACATGGAAAACGACTTCGACCTTGTCATGGGCTGTGAGTTCGACGGCACCAGAAACGAGAAGTGGGAGGTCATAACCGCCGCCATGGAGAACCTGAGCGCCGAAAAAGAAACCACCCTCATGGTGGGCGATCGCAAGTACGACGTCATCGGCGCCCATCGCTGCGGCATACGGTGCGCAGGCGTGGGCTACGGCTACGCGGAGCCCGGCGAGTTTGAAAAGGCCGGCGCGGACTTTATCGTGCCCGACCCGTCGGCACTGTTAGAGCTGATACACGACAACGACTGACAACTGTCCACACTGCACGTACAACATATAACTTTTCCGTCAAATTGTCCGCTTCAAGCGGACAATTTTGGCAAATATGCTTCTTGACTGCCGGTGGCGGATTTTGTATTCTTTGCTCAAAGGGACAAAATCTATTATATGGGAGGAAAGACCCATGCTTACGATGGACATGATACAGGACGCCAGGCGCGTCCTTGACGGCGTGGCAAGACTTACGCCGCTTTATCAGGCACCGGCCATAGGAGAAAATATATACATCAAGGCGGAGAACCTGCAGATGACGGGCGCGTTCAAGCTCCGGGGCGCGTACTACAAGGTCAGCAGCCTGACGGAGGAGGAAAAGGCCAGGGGCGTCATCGCCTGCTCTGCGGGCAATCACGCGCAGGGCATTGCGTATTCCGCCGCCCACAACGGTGCGAGATCCATAATCTGCATGCCTGCCGGCGCGCCGCTTTCCAAGATCGAGGCCACCAAAAAATACGGTGCCGAAGTGGTGCTGGTGGACGGCGTGTACGACGACGCCTATAAAAAGGCCGTGGAGCTTACAAATGAGCATGGCTACACCTTCGCCCATCCCTTCGACGACGAAAAGGTCATCGCGGGGCAGGGCACCATCGCCCTCGAGATACTGGATCAGCTGCCGGATGTGGAACAGATCATCGTGCCCATCGGCGGCGGCGGGCTTATTAGCGGCATCGCCTATGCGGTGAAGCACATAAAGCCGGAGTGCCGGGTCATCGGCGTCCAGGCCGCCGGCGCCCCCAGCATGTACAAGTCCATTCAGCAGAACAAGATAATCGAGCTGCCGTCGGTGTCCACCATCGCGGACGGCATCGCTGTTAAAAAACCGGGCGAACTGACCTTCCAGCTGTGCTCCAAATATGTGGACGAGATTGTCACCGTGTCAGAGGATGAGATAGCCTCGGCCATCCTTACTCTTATGGAGACGCAGAAGACCGTGGCGGAGGGAGCAGGTGCCACCAGCGTGGCGGCGGCCATGTTCGACAAGGTCGACGCCGGCAGCAAAAAGACAGTGTGCCTGGTGTCCGGCGGCAATATTGACGTGAGCATACTTTCCAGAGTCATCACCCGCGGCCTCACCAAGACCGGCCGTATCACTGAGTTCGCCACCAAGGTCACCGACAAGCCGGGCCAGCTCAACGCGCTTCTGCAGCAGGTGGCGCAGACCGGCGCCAATATAATCAGCATCGACCACAACCGTGAGGCCCAGAAGTCGGAAATTAACTCCTGCGTGGTGTCCATGGTGCTGGAGACCCGCAATACCGAGCATGTGGAGAGCATACGGGAGACGCTGAAAAAAGCCGGATATCCCATACTTAACGACTGAAAGAATAACAAATTGAAAGGAAGCATCGCCATGTTCAAGTACACAAGTACAGACAAGGCCCCCGCGGCCATCGGCCCCTATTCCCAGGCAATATTCGCAAACGGCACCCTGTACGCCTCAGGCCAGATTCCCATCGACCCCGCCACCGGAAATATCGAGGGCAAAACAATCGCCGAGCAGGCGGAGCAGTCCTGCAAAAACGTGGGTGAGATACTGAAGGCCAGCGGCCTTGGTTTTGAGGACGTTGTCAAGACCACCTGCTTTCTGGCTGACATAAAGGATTTCGCCGAGTTCAACGCCGTGTACGCAAAGTACTTTACCTCCAAGCCCGCCCGTTCCTGCGTGGCCGTGAAGGACATTCCCAAGGGCGCCCTGTGCGAGATCGAAATAATAGCGGCAGGTAAATAAAAAACATCGGGCGGCTCCTTTTGGAGCTGCCCGATGCCTTTTTATCATAACACCCGCTTGTTTTCCGGACCGGGAGTGGCCACGATCACGCTCTCGGGAGTGATCAGCAGCGCGCCCTTGGCTGTGAGCTTACCCTGAAAGAGCTTTGAAGCCACGGCCTTGTAGCCGTCCACCACCGCGCCCTCGGTCACATACTTTGCCGTTCCCTTTATCTGATAGCCCTCCATGGTGGCGGGATCACAGACAGCCACGGCGATCTTTCCGTTGGCGGCGATGTTTTTCAGCGTGGTAAGCAGAAAAACGTCGCCCACGGTCATGGTGCCGTCCGGCAGCACGTCCTTGAAGCCTACCGGCACTACATTCGGGCCGTCGCCGCAGGTGCCCAGATACCATAGCTGCTTTTTCAGCAATGCGGTTACGTTTTCATTAAGCATAAAAAAATCCTCCTTATTCCGGCTTGCGCCGTGTCCTATGTCATAACCTTAACGCGGACGCAAGGAAAAAGAAAGATATCAGCAAATTTATAAGCCACTTATAATTTTGATAGCGACTTGCAAAACATAAGCGTCAGGACTAGACTGACTGAGAGGTGATGAGAGATGTATCAGCCTAAGCTGGAAAAGGACATTCGCTGCCCGCTGGAATACGGTCTTGAGATATTCGGCGGCAAGTGGAAATCCCGGGTAATATGTGTATTGTCCCAGAAGGGGGTAGTACGGTACGGCGCGCTGCGCCGTGAAATGTCCAATATCACCGACCCTGTGCTGTCCGCCACGCTGAAGGAACTGCAGGAGTACGGCATGATACGGCGGGAGCAGTATGACGAGATACCGCCCAGAGTGGAGTACAGCCTGACGGAGCGGGGGGAATCCGTGCTTCCCATTCTGCACAGCATATGCGTGTGGGCGGGAGCCGTGCGCAGCGAGGAGGGCGGGGAGAGCATTCCCCACTGCCGCGCCTGCAATCACCGGGACTGACGGTCCCGTCTATTCGGTTGGCAGCTGGATGACTTCTTTTTTCTGCCGCATGGCGTACAGCAGGGTGTTCATGGTGCCGCCGGGCGTGCCGTCGTAGCAGGCTATCACCACGGATGAGGCGTCCACCATATATCTGTTCCGCCGCATCATGCAGTCGGGGGAGTACTCCTGCTGCAGAACGGTCACTTCGCTGCACTGGGAAAGCAACACATTGTATCTGGCCCGCATTTCTGAGCTCCAGCGGCCGGCCTGACCGGCGAAGGGCACGGCGGCTTCCAGCACTATCTCTGGGTGTTCCCGCCGCAGAGAGGCCACAGTGTCGGCGAAGTACATGTCGCAGCCGTTGGCCATGCCGCAGATAAACTTTTTCACGCCGGACTGGTACACTGCCTCCGTCACGGCGCAGAGCTTCTCCTTCAGCTCAAGGCAGCGGGGGTCAGATTCGTCGCCGCCCCAGGGCAGCTTCGACGCCCGGTGCCCGGTAAAGCAGCAGGTGGTCATTATGTCGTTCATTGCCTCGCCTCCGTCCGGGAAAATTTTACCTCACGGCGGGATAATTGTCAAAGACTCTTGCATTTTGTTAAGCGCGTGCTATAATGACAGTCGAACCGAATAACGAATATCTTCAGGGCAGGGTGAAATTCCCGACCGGCGGTAAAGTCCGCGAGCCTTCATTGGCATGAACTGGTGTGATTCCAGTACCGACAGTACAGTCTGGATGGAAGAAGATGCGTCATGAAATTACATCATGATTTTTTGTGACCGCCTGAAAGATATTTTTTCTTTCGGGCGATTATTTTTTTGGGAGGCATTTGAAATGCACAAAACACGCAAGCTTACCACCATGGCCATAATGGCCGCCCTGTCCGTAGCCCTTGTGGCGCTTATCCACTTTCCTATTTTTCCCGCCGTCAGCTTTATGGAGTACGACCCCGCGGATATTGCCATCCTTATCTGCGGCTTTGCCTTCGGCCCGGTGGCCGGTATATGCGTCACCGCCGTGGCCGCCCTCATCCAGGGCCTGACGGTCAGCGCCGCCAGCGGCATATACGGCATCATCATGCACATTCTGGCCACCGGCACCTATGTCACTGTGGCCACGCTTATCTACAAAAAGCACAAGACCAAGAAGGGCGCAGCCCTTGGTCTGGTGTTCGGAACCCTGTCAATGGCCGCCATTATGGTGCCGGCGAACCTGATAATCACCCCGTATTTCATGGGCGCGCCGGTGGCCGCCATCGTGTCGCTGATGCCGTTCATAGTGCTGTTCAACCTTATCAAGGCCGGGGCCAACGGCGCCATCACATTCTTCGTATACAAGAGCATTTCCAAGCTCCTCTACAAGCTGGATGTGAAGGAAGTCGACGAGAAGGCAAAGAAGGCCGCCGCCACAGAAAAAGCGGCGGGCAAGGACACCGACAAGCCGCTGGAAAACAAGGCATGAGCAATGCTCGCTCAGAGCCGGGATTGCAAAGTCCCGGCTCTCATTTTTTCATTACTGTCATAAGTCTGCCGAAGCTCAGGGCAAAGTTCAGGCTTTCACCGAAATATATGACGGCGATGTAGGCCGCCAGACCGTATCTGGGCAGCAGGAACCACACCAGCTGGTACAGGCCTATTCCGGCGGCGCCGATGCGCCCAACCGGCCAGACCTGGTATGCCATGCCGATGCAGCTCATCAGCAGGGAGGAGCCGGTGAGCATGGCCGTGTTCATGATAAATTTCTTCTTTTTCATCACATCACTGCAAGTAAGGATACGTAAAGTATATGCAGGCACGCCCTGTTGAAATCAGCGGTGTGTGAGAGTATAATCAAAAAAACGGGGCTGACGCCCCGGCAGACAGAATATTTGCGGACGGAGGCGGAGACATGATAATCACTTTAGCCAGACAGCACGGCAGCGCGGGCAGGGAGATAGCCAGGGAGCTGGCCGCAAGACTGGGATACCGCTGCTATGACAAGGAGATCGTGGACGAGGCGGCGGAGAATTCATCCATATGCCCTGAGCTGATAAATTCCTTCGACGAAAAACGGGTGTCGCCGTTTATGATCCAGTCCTCCCAGTATCCCGGCATGAGCCACGGCATAGGCCTGAATATCCAGGTGGCTTCGGCCCAGTTCGACGTGATACGCCGCATCGCCGAGAAAGGCGACTGTATATTTGTTGGCAGATGCGCCGACTATATTCTGCGCTCCCGCACGGACATGGTGCGGGTGTTTATAATGGGCGACTACCAGAGCAAGATTAAGTGCATCATGGATCGGCAGGGCGTCACCGAGGAAGCGGCGAAAAAGAAAATCAAGGAAGTGGACAAGGATCGCTCCAGCTATTATAAATACTACACCGATCAGGTGTGGGGCGATGTGAACAACTACGACATCTGCGTTAACTCCAGCCGCATCGGCGTCGCCGGCACCGTGGACATGATAATCGAGTATATACGTCAGCGTCAGGCGGCGGAGAATAAGGAGAAGAGCGAATGAACCTCATGGACAGTCATCAGGAATACGAGCTGGAGCTAAAGGTTCTGCTCGCCAGACACAAGATCGGCTTTTCCGCGGATATGGAGGGTACGGACGCCTTCCGCGGCACAGCCAGCGGTGTGGGCGTATCAGTCGCCGTCAGCGGCGCTTTTTCACCCGACGGGCACTTCAGCTTCCCAGTGGAGGCAAAGCTGCCTATGGGCACATTCCGCGTGCAGGTGGAAGTGGACGTGGACGGTCAGGGCCGCGTATCCGGTACGGTGACGGAATCCGGCAAGCGTCCCATGACCATAACCGGCCGCCGTGTGCGATAAGATGCTTCAACTATCACGGCGTAAAACAGCGGTATAGACTGAAATTTATCTTTATAACTTTCCAAAAGGGGGGACTGTTCTTTACACAAAGAAGAACAGTCCCCCCTTGAAAAAGCAGGGCGGAATTTCCCGCCCTGCAGATTTCGGAATATCAGTTCAGCGTTCCGGAGTTTTGCTCAAAAAGCCTGTCGACCTGCGCACGGAGCTTTTCATGGCCGGGAGAGGTAAGCTCCGGATCGGACAAGAGAAGCTCTCTGGCGGCGTCCTGGGCCGTCTGGAGCACATTCATGTCTGAGCACAGATCCGCGATGTGCATTTCCGGCAGACCGTGCTGCCGGGAGCCGAAGAAGTCGCCTGGGCCGCGCAGCTTCAGATCCTCCTCGGAAATTTTGAAACCGTCGGAGGTCTGGGTCATTACTTTTAACCGGGCCTTTGCGTCCTCGCCGTCCGCGTCTGACACCAGGACGCAGTAGCTTTTGTACTGCCCGCGCCCTACACGCCCCCGCAGCTGGTGCAGCTGGGAAAGACCGAAGCGGTCCGCGTTTTCTATCACCATCAGCGATGCGTTGGGTACGTCCACGCCCACCTCAATGACGGTTGTGGACACCAGCACGTCGATGTCGCCGTTTACGAAGGCGTTCATTACTGCCTCCTTTTCCCTGGCCTTCATCTTGCCGTGGATGCACTCCACCCGCAGCCTGGGCAGAAATTTTTTCAGCTCCTCCGTATGTTCCTTCGCGGATTTTACGCCCTGGGGCAGCTCGTCGTTTTCATCTATCATGGGGCACACCACAAAGGTCTGCCGTCCCTCAAAGGCCTGCTTTTCAATGAATGCGTACAGCCTGCGGCGGTAGCTCTCGTCCACGGCGAAGGTATCCACCCTCTGCCTTCCGGGGGGCATCTCGTCGATGACCGACACGTCCAGATCGCCGTAAATGATAAGCGCCAGTGTGCGCGGAATGGGCGTTGCGGACATTACCAGCACGTGGGGGCTCTCACCCTTGGACACCAGCGCGGCGCGCTGCTCCACGCCGAAGCGGTGCTGCTCGTCGGTTATAACAAGACCCAGCGACGGCAGCTCCACATCGTCTGTCAGAAGAGCGTGGGTGCCGATGACAAGATCCAGCTCTCCGCCGGCCAGCCGCTTTTTAACCTCGCGCTTTTCCTTTGCGGTCATGGAGCCCTTCAAAAGTCCCACGGTCATGCCGAAGGGGGCCAGCAGGGAAGTAAAAGTGCGCAGATGCTGCTCCGCCAAAATTTCCGTGGGAGCCATGAACGCGCTCATACAGCCGTTTTTCTTCATGTACCACACCAGCGCCGCGGCCACCAGGGTTTTGCCGCTGCCCACGTCGCCCTGGATAAGCCTTGACATCGGCCTTCCGGAGCACATGTCCGCCGCTGCCTGCTCCACAGCCCGGCGCTGGGCGCCGGTGGGTGAAAAGGGCAGAGTGCGGTAGAATTCTTCAAAATCCGCTTTTTTGGTTTTGATGCCTGACTTTTCGCTGCCGCGCTTCCGCAGACGGCCCATGGCGCAGGCCAGAGTGAACAGCTCCTCGAAGATGAGCCGTCTCCGGGCCAGCTCCAGCGCGCCGAAGTCAGCTGGGAAGTGGATGTTTTCATAGGCGTATCCGGCCTGGCAGAGATTGTATTTGACAAGAATACTCTCCGGCAGCGCCTCAGGCAGGGATGAGCCGCACTCGTCCAGACCCTGGCGCACAGCCTGCATCATCACCCGCTGGGAAAGCCCCGCCGTCAGCCTGTATATCGGTACTATCCTGCCGGTGACACCGCCGGGAGCGCCCTCCCGCTCGTATACGGGATTGGCCATGGTCCGCCGTGAGCCTGCAGACGCGACCTTGCCGTAGAACACATAGGTCTCGCCCTTTTTGATGCTGTCCTTGATATAGCTCTGATTGAAATATGTTATGTCAACTGAACCGCTGTCGTCCACGACCCGGAATTTTACCATGTCCAGGCCCCGGCGCACCCTGGCGAGTCTGGGTTCGTCGGCGACCATGGCGCGGATGCACACCGTTTCCTCCGGCAGAGTGAGGGCTATGGGCTTATATACGCTGCGGTCCTCATATCGGCGGGGAAAGAAGCTGACAAGGTCGCAGAGAGTCAGGACGTCCAGCTTTTTCAAAGCCAGCGCCTTTTTTTCGCCTATGCCCTTTATATACCTTACGTCGGTGCCAAGCTCCGCCATTACTGCCCCCGTGCATCAAGAATGAAACGCCACAGCCTGTCCCGGTCTTCAGGTGCGGCGTAATTGATGCCCACTCGCTTATCGGTTATTATGTTAACTTCACCCGCTGCCGGTTCTATGCGCAGCTCCGGACAGGAGAGGATGCTTCTGTCGTTGAGAGAGCCGTCTATGGAGAGAGCTCTGGTCAGCTTTCCGGGACCGTCGGCTCCTGCACAGGCACGTATGAGCACACCCTGAGGGTCGTTCTCCCGGCCGGTGACTATATTCAGCATCCAGTACATGCCGTAGCAGAGGTAGACGTATATGGTCCCCCCGGCATGGTACAGCGTTTCACTGCGCTTTGTGCGGCCTTTGGATGCGTGGCAGGCAGTGTCGGCGGCTCCGGCGTACGCCTCGGTCTGGGTTATCAGGAGGCGTTTTTCACTCCCGTCAGGGAGCGTACGCACCAGCTCGGCTCCCACAAGCGCCGGCGCAACCTCCAGAACGTCATTTGAATAAAAGCTTTTGTCCATCATTCGGTGAAAGACACGGTATATGCGGAGTCATTGAGAGTGAAGGCCTCGGTGAGTCCGCTGGTGCACAGGACCTGGTTCGTGTCGGTGACTAGGATCATCTGAAAGTCTCCGTATCTGCGCCAGTAGGTAAGAGCGTCCTTTTTGCCTATAACGAACAGCGCCGTGGACAGAAGATCGGCTCTGATGCCGCTGGTGCAGATGACGGTGACGGACTTTAGGTCTGAAATGACCGGCTTCCCGGTGTCGGGGTCAAAGATGTGCCCGTATGTGTTGCCGTCGTCGTCCTTCAGAGAGTACCGGTACGAGCCGCTGGTGCATATGGCGGTCTCGCCCGCGGTGATATAGCCCAGAGACCTGGACGGGTCGTCGGGATCCTCCACGGCGATGTTCCACTGGCTGCCGTCGGGTTTGGCGCCCACCGTTTCCACGCAGCCCGGTGCGGAAATTATTCCGCTGGAGACGCCGTCCACCTGCAGCGCGTTGGCGGCGCCGTCCGCGGCGCAGCCCTGGGAGCCGGCGTTGAAGGTGATCTCCGAGCCCGTCGGCAGGGTCATTGTGACGGTGCCGCTGTCGGGAAAGTCCTGAGTGGTAATGCCGTCAAAATTAAGCTTTTCCAGCTGCTCCTTTATTTCGCCCTTGGTGGGTACATACAGTTCCCCGCCTGTGTTGCCGCCGAAGCCCCACAGCTTCAATACGGGATATATTGTGAGATCCAGCGCGCCGTGTGTCTGTTCATAAACGGTTTTTGCTTCGGTATAAATATCAACCAGCTGGGACGGCACCACCACACTCTGTCCGTCGGCGTGGTTGAGCGCGTATACGGCGCTTTCCGTGTTGTCGTTATCCAGCATGTCGCCGATGGCGGTGATGACGCCAGCCGCGTCGGATGCGGCCTTCTCACGGCCCTTGCCGTAGGCCGTCACGGTGAAGGCGGCGCCCATGGCGGTGACGGAGGCGTCAGCGGACTCCTCGCCGCAGGCGCACAGCGGCAGCAGCATGGCCGCGCACAGGGCGAGGGAGATAAGTTTAAAGTTCGTCTTTGTGAGCTTCATAAAATTCGTTATAGTCCTTCAGCATGTATTTCAAAACACTGGGCGTGTCCAGCTTGTAGGGGCATTTGGACGCGCACTGGCGGCATTCCAGGCAGTCGTTTATTTTCTCCATTTTTGCCCGCCATTCGGGGGTATAGTACTGTTTCCAGGGGGAGCGGCGCAGCAGCATGTTCATGCGTGCGCAGTTGCGTATCTCTATCCCGGCGGGGCAGGGCATGCAGTAGCCGCAGCTGCGGCAGAAGGAGCCGGCCAGCTCCCGGCGGTCCTTTGCGATGACCTCCTGCAGCTCCGGCGTGAGCTTCACGTCCTCGCGCTCGGCGTCCAGCCACTCCTGCAGCTCGGCCATTGTCTGTATGCCCCAGATTGGCACCGCGTTGCGGTATGTGCCCATAAAGGCGTGGCAGGCCCTGGCGTTGGTCAGCATGCCGCCGGCCAGCCCCTTCATGGCGATAAAGCCCATATCGGCCTTCATGCACTTGTCAGCCAGCGCCAGATCCCGGTCTGCGGATATGTAGCTGAACGGGAACATCAGTGTTTCAAAGCAGCCGGAGGCGATGGCTGCCTCGGCCACGGTGATGCGGTGGGTGGTGATGCCGATGTGGCGTATTTTTCCGGCGTCTCTGGCCTCCAGCACGGCGGCGAAGGCGTCGTCGGGATCGTTGATGTCGGGCAAAACCTCGCAGTTATGGAACTGGAACAGGTCTATATAATCCGTCCTGAGCATTTTAAGGCTGTTTTCGATGTGCGCGGCGCAGCCGGCCTTGTCACGGGCCTGGCTTTTCGTGGCGATTATCACGTCCCCGCGCACGTCAAATAGCGCCCTGCCCACTTTCATCTCACTGTCGGTGTAGGCGTTTGCTGTGTCGAAGAAATTTATTCCGCCCTCATAGGCCGCGCGTATGAGCTTCACGCCGTCATCCTCAGAGCAGCGCTGAACTGGCAGACAGCCCATGGCGGTCTTTGTGACCTGCAGGCCGGTTTTCCCAAGAATAACCTTTTTCATGGAGCACCTCCGCAATACTAAAATAGTTCAACGGAATTATACCATATGCGGACAAAAATGAAAACCGCTATTTACTTTGAGGTTAATTCTGAGTATAATACCTTTCGTACATGCGCCCGTAGCTCAGCTGGATAGAGTGACGGACTCCGACTCCGTAGGCCAGCGGTTCGAATCCGCTCGGGCGTACCACGTCGTCGCGGACGGCGCTCCAACACAACCGGCAATCGCTTTCGGCGGTTGCCGGTTGCTTATTACGCTGTGTTGTTCCTCCTTTTCCAACTTGAAGCCCGGCAAAGCAGCTTCAGGTTTGGGAAGCGAAGGACGAGGGACGGGGGACCAGGGACGAGAAAGGGAGACAAATATGGATGAAGCGGTGAGAAAATTTGAGAATCCCGCCCGGGTGCGGGAGCTGCAGATCGACAGAGTGCTGGACGCGCTGGACTTTTGCCCGGACGGCTCCATATGCGACGTGGGCGCCGGTACGGGACTTTTCTCCGTCGCCGCGGCGGCGCGCACCGCCGGTACTGTGTACGCCATGGATATATCCGACGCCATGCTGGACATTCTCCGCAGAAAGGCGGAGGAAAATGGCATTGTAAACATGTCCGTCAGGAAGGTGGAGGGGCTGCTTCCCGCCCGGGACGGCTGCTGCCGCGCCTGCCTTCTTGCCACGGTCTACCACGAGCTTTCCGACAGAGCCGCCATGACGGCTGAAATACTGCGCGTGCTGGAGCCAGGCGGCAGACTGGGAGTAATTGAATTCCTCCCAGGCCGGACGCCCATGGGCCCGCCGCCGGAACATCGCGTGCCGCCGGAAACATTGAAAAACGAACTGGAAGAAGGCGGCTTTCTGCAGGCGTCTGCGGAAACGCTGGGAGAAAACCTTTTCTTTGCTGTTTTCCAAAAGACCAAAGAGTAAGTGCTGTAAAAAAAGATACTGCGCAATCTTTGTTTGATTGTGCAGTATCTTTTTTATCTGTTTTTCTTGACCCATTCGGCGGCAAACTCGGCGAAGCGGCGGGCAGCCGGACCCGCGTGGGCGGCGCCGGATATGGCCAGTGCTATGGTGCGGCTGGAGGGGGGATCCAGCGGCCTGGTGACTACCCCGTCGTCCCGCCCCCTCAGCAGAAGCTCCGGCATGATGCTCACGCCCAGTCCCTGGCCCACCATGGCGATTATTGCGTAGTCGTCCTTGGTGGTGAAGCGCACATTGGGCTTCAGCCCCGCCGCGTCCAGCGCACGGCGGGCGTCGTGATTGGACGCCTCCAGCAGAGATATGAACGGCTCCGCCGCCACCCTGCGCACGGGGCAGCGCTCCAGCGCCGCCAGGGGGTGACTGGGCGGCAGCACCGCCATCAGCGGATCCTCCGCCAGCGGCACGCATTCGCAGCCGGCCGGGGCAGGGAGCGCCACAAAGCCCAGATCCGCCGTACCCTCATTGAGCCAGCCGGCCACGTCGGCGTAGTCTCCGTTCAAAAGCTTAAAGTCCACCTTGGGATATTCCTGCTGGAATTCCTTCATCATACCGGGCAGCCAGTGTACCGCCACGCTGGTGAAGGTACCGATGCACACAGTGCCCTCCGCCGCGCCCCGTATGGATTCCGCCGTCCACCTCAGCCGCTCTTCCGCCCGCAGAATCTGCCGTATTGAAGGCATCAGCTTCGCACCGGCGTCCGTCAGCCGCGCCCCGGTGCGCGTGCGCCGCAGCAGGGGCACGCCCAGTTCATCCTCCAGCGCGGAGATGATGTGGCTGACGCCGGACTGGGTCAGCCCCAGCTCCTCTCCGGCCCTGGTGAGGGAGCCCAGCTCCACGGTTTTTTCAAATACTTCGTATTTTTTCGTGTCCATACGGCAATTTCCCTCTTGCATTTTTCCGGCGATAGTCGTATTATATCGACTATACATTTTATTTTGTAATGCAACACATTATAATTCTTCATGTGTGAGCTGTCAAGAGGGGGAACGTAAAAATGTTGACTGCAAATTTGCAGCACCTGCTGGCCATGGTGGTATACATGGCGGCGGTAATCGGGATAGGCATATTCTTCGCCAAGAGGGCGAACAGGGACGCGGAATCTTATTTTCTGGGCGGCCGCTCGCTGGGTCCGTGGGTAGCGGCCTTCAGCGCTGAGGCATCGGATATGTCCGGCTGGCTTTTGATGGGTCTGCCGGGTCTTGCCTACTGGACCGGCCTTGCGGACGCGGGCTGGACGGCCATCGGCCTTGCAGTGGGCACCTACCTCAACTGGCTTATCGTGTCCAAGCGGCTGCGCCGTTACAGTATACAGGTGAACGCCATCACCATCCCGGACTTTTTCTCCAACCGCTTCCATGAAAAGAAAAAGATACTGATGACGATTGCCTCCCTGGTAATTCTTGTATTCTTCTCCGTGTACGCCGCCCAGTGCCTTTCCACCTGCGGCAAGCTGTTTTCCAATCTTTTCGGTCTCAGCTACGGCGGCATGATGATCGTGGCTGCGGTGTTTGTACTTATCTACACGTTCCTTGGCGGATTTCTGGCTGAAAGCGCCTCGGACTTTATGCAGGCAGTGGTGATGATCGTGGCGCTGGTGGCTGTGCTGTCCCTGGCCACGGCCAACGCCGGCGGCATAGGCGCTGTGGTGGCCAACGCAAAGAGTTACGACGGCTATTACTCGCTTCTGACCACGTCCTCACCGTCCGACACGGCGGTCAACGTGTTCGGCGCGGGGAAAAGCTACAGCCTGCTCACGATCTGCTCCACGTTGGCCTGGGGCCTTGGCTACTTCGGCATGCCCCAGGTACTGCTCAGATTCATGGGCATCCGCTCTGAGGGCGAGCTGCCCCGCTCCCGCCGCGTGGCCATAATCTGGTGCGTCATCTCCATGGTGGCGGCCATTGCCATCGGCGTGGCCGGCCGCTGCATCACCGGTCTGGACTACACCTCCAACGCCGCGGCTGAGAACATATTCATCGACACGGCCACCACCTTCCTGCCGCCTCTGCTGGCTGGTCTCGCCTGCGCAGGCATACTGGCGGCGGCCATCAGCTCTTCCGACTCATACCTGCTCATATCCGCCTCCGCCATCAGCCAGAACATCTACCGCGGACTGATCAAGAAGGACGCCACGGAAAAGCAGGTGCTGACCTGCTCCCGCATCACGCTGGTGGCCATAACGATCATCGCCATGGCCATCGCCTGGAACTCCAACAGCACGATCTTCGGCATCACATCATTCGCCTGGGCGGGCTTCGGCGCTGCCTTCGGCCCTCTGATGCTTTTCAGCCTTTTCTGGAAGCGCACTACCTACAAGGGCGCGGTGGCCGGCATGATATCCGGCGGCGTCATGGTGTTCTTCTGGAAGCTGATTATTAATCCTCTGGGAGGAATCTGGGGCATTTACTGTCTGCTCCCGGCCTTTATAGTCAGCAGTCTGGCGATAGTATTCGTCTCTCTCGCCACGCCTGTGCCTGACGACGAGATCCAGGCGGAATTCGACGCCGTGAAGCGGGGAACGGCCCAAAACAGCTGAAATACGGCGCTATAATATGCAGATACCGCCCTTCGCCTGTGTGCGAAGGGCGGTATCTGCATATTAAAAAGTAAAAAGATATTGAAAAATGCGCAAAAACATACGATAATGGTAACAATGAAAAATTACGGACACAAAACAGCATGTTGACCTTTCGCCGAAAAACAGTGTGATCCCAAAATAAACAGAGGAGTAGAATAATGGCTTCAAGACGAAACAAGGGAGCCTTTGCGGCGGTTCTCGCTATCCTGTTTTGTTTCCTTATCCTGTCGCCGGCGCTTGCGGGGGACTCGCTGGCGCTGCCCGCCGCGGGAACGGGCCGCCGCACCGTCCGCGTGGGCCTTCCGGAGACCGTGACAGACGGGGATACCCGATCGGCCTCTTTTGACAAGGACTATATGCAGGCTGTGGCCGAGTATGCCAACTGGGACTATAAGTATGTCCCGGCCGCCTGGTCAGACTGCCTGGAAATGCTGAAAAACGGCGATATCGACATCATGCTGGACATGTCAAAAACTGACGAGCGCCTTAACTGGTACGACTTTTCCTCCGAGTCCATGGGCACGGAGATGTGCCAGCTGTACGCAAGAAGCGACACAAGACTGAAATACGACGATTTCCTGGCCTTCAACGGCATGACCGTGGGATATGAGAAGGGCAGCACCATCATCAGCCAGTTTGAAAACTACGGCCGGGAGATGGGATTCTCCGTCAAGACCAGGGCATATGCCAGCGGGACAGAGATGTTTGCTGCGCTGGACAGGGGAGAAGTGGACACAGTCGTACAGACGAATTTCCTGGACACTCCGGAGGGACACGTGCTTTTGGCAAAATGCAGTCCCAGCCCCGTATATATTGCCACCTCTAAAACCGACGGCTCCCTGAAAAGAGAGCTTGATGCGGCTATGACGGAGCTTTTCAGCTACTATCCCGGTTTTAATGCCGATATGTATTCGTATCATTTCGGCAATGTCTCATCCCAGGCCGTGGGATACACACAGCGGGAGCTGGCGTATCTCGCATCAAAACCGGTGGTGGACGTCTATTACGAGTCGAACTGGGAGCCTTTCGAGTATGTAAAAGACGGCGCGGCCGCGGGCATCACGCCAGACGTGCTGCACGCCATCGGCAGGGATACGGGAATAACATTCAATTTTATACTTCTTTCGTCCACAAAGGACGTGTATCAGGGGGTTAACGGCTCCTCCTCAGATACGGTTATGGCGGTGAGCTATGACTATTCATGGGCCAACTCCCATGATCTGCTTGTTACGCAGCCGTATGTTTCCGGCTCGGTCATGCGGGTCACAAAGACCCCGGAAACCGTGCCAAAAACCGTGGCCGAGGTTAAGGACGGCTATCTGGCCAGCCGTATCTCCGCCGCCTACCCGGAGCTCAAGGCCGTGGAGCATCTTACATTCAGCGAATGCATGGACGCTGTGGCCGACGGGGAAGCAGACTGCACGTTTCTTAATTACTACCAGGCCTCCAACTATCGCTCTACCGCGGATTACGGCGGCTTCACATATACTCCCGACGACAACATTACACAGAACATCTCGCTGGGCGTGACAAAAGAATCGAACCCTGCGCTTTTCGGAGTGCTGTCGAAATCGCTTCAGCATCTGTCGTCCGGCACCGTCCAGGGCATACTCAACGAGGACTCCGTACTGCCTGAGCCTCTCACGTTAAAGACCATGATACGCCGCTACCCCGTGAAGATGGGTGCGGCTCTGGGCGTCATGGGCCTTGCAGTCGGACTGATGGTGGTGCTGCTGGCGGCGTCTGACGTACGACGGCGGAAGAACATACAGCTTGCCGCGGCAAAGCAGGAGGCGGAGGCCGCGAACTTTGCAAAGTCGGACTTTCTCTCCCGCATGAGTCATGACATGCGCACGCCGCTGAACGGCATAATAGGAATGACCTATATTGCCGAGAGACAGGAAAATCCGCCCCGGACGGCGGACTGCCTGGAAAAGATCGACAAATCTTCCCGGTTTTTGCTCAGTCTGATCAACGACGTTCTGGACATGTCCAAGGCGGAAAGCGGAAAAATTGAGCTCCATCCGGAGCCTTACCCCACGGAGGAGTTCCGGCAGTATGTGGACGCCGTGATAAAACCGCTGTGCGCGGAGAAAAACCAGAAGCTTTCCACGGAGATCATCATACCCCAGGGCTGCGTGCCCATGGTGGACAAGCTCCGCGTGAACCAGATAGTTTTCAACCTGCTCTCAAACGCCGTAAAGTACACGCTGGAGGGCGGAGAGATAAGCTACACAGAACTTGCGGAAAAGCTGCCCGACGGCCGGCTGTCCATGACCATAAAGGTGAAAGATAACGGCATCGGCATGAGCGAGAAATTCCAGAGGGTGCTTTTTACTCCCTTCACTCAGGAGAGCCGGAACGACAATTCGGAGGCAAGAGGCTCAGGACTGGGCCTTGCCATTACCAAGCATCTTGTGGAGCTCATGGGCGGCACCATCGCCGTGAAGAGCGAGGTGGGCGTCGGCACCGAATTTACCGCGGTGCTCACTCTGGACATCGCGCCCGACGCCTGCTGTGCCCCAAGCACCGTGGCGCGGAGCGATGCTCCCGTTTCTCTGGGCGGCAGACACGTCCTTGTGTGCGAGGATCATCCGCTCAATCAGGAGATTGCCAGAACGCTCATGGAAGCGAAGGAGATGCTGGTGGATATTGCCGAGGACGGCAGTCAGGGCGTGAGCATGTTCAGAAGATCTCCGATAAATTATTACGACGCCGTTCTTATGGATATACGCATGCCCGTAATGGACGGGTACGAGGCGGCGGAGCACATAAGGTCGCTGGCAAGGTCCGACGCCTGCAGGGTGCCCATCATAGCCATGACGGCTGACGCCTTTGCCGACGACGTGAAAAAGTGCATGGAAGCCGGCATGAACGGGCACATCGCAAAGCCCGTAGAACCCAACAACCTGTATGCCGCTTTGCAGGAGGCAATAAAAGACCGGTAACTGAGCCTGCCCGCACGAGGGCCATGCATCTGGAAGAAGGAAGACAATGGAACTGACTGAAAAAGACCTGAAGCTCATAAGGGATTCGCTGCCGGGATGCTCAGCCATATACCGCATAAACGGAATGGCGGTGGAAACTTTGTATGTATCGCCGTCCCTGCCGCCTCTCAACGGCATGACCATGGAAGAGTACATGGAGGTGACGAAAGATACTGCAGGGGCGATAGTGCATCCCGAAGACGTCTCAAGGCTTATGCAGGCCATTGACGAAAGTATCCGTACCGGGCGCCAGATCGACTGCAGCTTTCGCGTTTCCCACAGACTGCGAGGAGCGGACTGGGCCCACCTCAGCGCCAGAATGTGCGGCGAGCTGGACGGCTGCCCGGTGTTCACCGCGGTCTACAACAACGCCTCGTCTGACGAGGCTATTTACAAACGCCTGCTGGAGGACGCGGCCCAGGCCGCGGCAAGGCAGCGGGAGCTGGAAAATCTCGTCGAGATCCACGAACAGCAGCTGCAGGCAGCGAAAATATTAAACGGCGACAGTCCGCTGGACGACAGAATGAATTCTGTAATTCAGCTTATGCAGCGCTACCTTCAGGCCGACAGGACATACGTCATCACCGTGGACGAGGGCGGAGCTACGCTGACAAACGTATACGAGAGCTGCCGGGAGGGAGTGGAGCCGGAGATTGACTTCCTTCAGAAGGTGGACATACATTTGATCGACCGGTGGGTAAAATACTTTTGCCGCCGCGAGGTCGTGGCCCAGGAGGACGTGGAGGACATACGGCTCAGCGACCCGGACGAGTATGCCATATTGAAGCGCCAGAAAATAAGCTCATACATTGAGGCGCCCGTCATCGCCGGAGGAGAATTCATCGGCTTTATCGGAGCGGACAATCCGGCTCCGGATAAAATGCGGCACACATCCGACCTTATGCTGTCTCTGGCATTTTCGGTGGGCAACGCGCTGGTCAGGGAAAAGAACAGCATTCAGCTGCGCAGGCATGCCAGCGAGATGGAAACCGTGGTGAACAACATTCCCGTGGGCGTCCGCATGATACGCATAAAAAACGGCCGGCCGGTTTCAAAGCTGGCAAATCCGCTTTTATGCAGTCTGTGCGGGATAGCGCCAGAGGAGGCGGCCGACGCCGACCGGATAGCCCTGCTGCACATGGATAAGGATGACAGCGTCAGGGTGCGTGAAAAGATGCATACTCTGCTGGTCCCCGGCACCTATGTGAGGTGTGAATTCAGGTTCTATCTCCAAGGCCGGGAAAACCCAAGATGGTACCAGCTGAGCGCACGCTCGGCCGCCGTTGACGACGAGCTGGTGATGTTTTCCTGCCTCACCGACATCACCGCGGAGCGGGAGGCCGAGGCGGAGAACCTGAAGAGCCGGCGCATGTACGAAGCGGCGGCCAGCATCGCGAACCTCTCGGTATGGACTTATGACATCCCGAACCGCCGCATTGTTTTTTCAGACAGCATGTCCACGGCCAGAGACTGCGAGGAGTATGCCATACCGAAGGTGCTGGAAAACGTGCCGGAATCCACGGAGCAATGGATAGACGAGGCGGATATACAAAAAGTGCGGGAGCTTTACCGCGCCATCGAGGAGGGCGCTCCCAGCGCGTCCGCGGAGTACTGGTACAAAAAGCAGCCCGGCACGGCCGCCCGCTGCGAGCGGGTCATATACACCACGGTTTTCGACGAAGGGGGCAGGCCCGTATCCGCCTTCGGCATAGGGCTGGACATCACCGCCCAGGTCCGCGAGCGGGAGAAATACCGCCTTACCATACAGACGCTGCTGTCCTCGCACCCGGACGCCATCGGCACCTTCCGCCTGAATCTCACCAAGGACGTCCTGGCGGACGGGCAGTCCGTGTCTGAGGAACTCAAAAAAACCGTGATGTCGGAAACCGCAGACGGCTTTTTCCGCAATGTGGCGGATACCATAGCGGACGAGGAAGAGCGGCGCGGATATCTTGAACGGTGCAGCTGTGAAAAGCTGCTGGCCGATTATGTGGAGGGAGTGAGCAATTTCTCGCTGGAATATCGGCGGCGCGCAGATGAATACAGATGCCAGTGGATAAGGGCGTATTTCAGCCTTCTGCGCAACCCGGACACAGGCGACGTGGAGTGCATCACCACGGCTCAGGATATGACCATACAGCATCGGGACGCCGCCATATTCGAGCGCGTTACAAACCAGGAATTCGACTATGTGGCGCTGCTGCACATGCATGCGGGCACCATCGAGTTTTTGAAACTCAACTCCAGACTTTCAAAGCGCTACCATCAGACGCTGGGGAAGTCAGGAGTTCAGTTCGACTTTGATAAAATCCGGGAATTCACTGCTTCCAGCTGGGTGGACGAGGAGGACAGGGAGAGCTATCTGAAAAACAGTCCCGTGCCCGTGGTACGGGAGCGTCTGGACAGAGACGGCCATTTTGAGATGAGCGTTCGCGGTCACCCGGACGCACGGCCGGACGAGATAATCTGCCGCAAGATACAGCATTATTATCTGGATGACACCGACACCGTACTCATCATCCAGACCGACGTCACCGAGACCTATCTGCAGCAGCAGAAGGAGTCCGCGCTTTTGAAAGAGGCGGCAGAACGGGTGCAGGACATCATGGACTCCATTACCGACGGAATAGGCGTGCTGCACATGACCGATCCTGACCATCTGCAATTTAATTATGTTAACCAACAGATGTTCCTTCTTCTGGGTTTCCCTGAGTACGGCAACGATCTTGACTTCGACGCGCGCATAAACGACATTACCGCGCATCTTCATGCAAAAGACGCTTTTTCCGGGCTTCACCCCGATGACGAGGCGCGGGTCAGAGCGGCTTTCCGGGCAGGCTATTATTCGGAACGCTTTGTTATAGAGCCGTTCAGGACCATGGGGGGCGACGGAAAATACCACTGGCTGCGCCAGGAGGTCAAGCTTCGCGAGACGACGCCGGAATACAAGGTGTTCTACGCAACCTTCAACGATGTGGAGGAAGAGGTCAGGCTGCGCCTGGAGCGCGAACAGCAGCTGGAGAAGGAGAAAAAGCTGAGGGAGCAGGCCATGGCCGCCAGCGCCGCCAAGACAGACTTCCTCTCCCGCATGAGCCATGACATCCGCACACCGCTCAACGGAATCCTGGGCATGACGCATATCGCCAATAATCAGGATAATCCGCCTAAAACTTCCGAATGTCTGGATAAGATCGACACCTCGTCCAAGTTCCTGCTGGGTCTGGTCAACGACATCCTTGACATGTCCAAGGCGGAGAGCGGGAAGATCGAGCTGCACCCTGAGCCGTATTATATCGACGATTTCAAAAGCTACATCGACTCCGTCATACGCCCGCTGTGCGACGGCAAGAACCAGAAGCTGAGCTTTGAGGTGCATGAGCTTGAGAACGTGGTGCCGGTGCTGGACATACTGCGCATGAATCAGATATACTTTAATCTGCTGTCCAACGCAGTGAAGTACACACCGGAGGGCGGCAGTATCAGCGTCCGCGTCAGCCAGACGCTCACTGACGGCGGCAGAGACCGCCTCACCGTGAGCGTCAGCGACAACGGCATAGGCATGAGCGAAAACTTCCAGAAGGTGCTGTTTGAATCCTTCACCCAGGAAAACAGGGACGACAGCTCCGAGATGCGCGGCAGCGGTCTTGGCCTTGCCATCGTCAAAAAGAATATTGAAGCCATGGGCGGCACCATCCGTGTGGAAAGCACCATCGGCAGGGGCACCCGGTTCACATTTGTGGTCGACTGCGGCTTCGTTCCGGGAAAAGCGCATACTGCCGGCGCAAGAACGGAGGCAGAAGACGGAAGCGAAGAAAGACTCAGAGGGCTGCACGTGCTGCTTTGCGAGGATCACCCCATGAACCAGGAGATCGCAAGGGCCATTCTCCAGGAGGCGGGCATCATCGTTGACGTGGCGGACAACGGCCTGCAGGGAGTTGAACATTTTTCAAACTCAGGCATCGGGTTTTACGATGCCGTTCTAATGGACATCCGCATGCCGGTCATGGGCGGGTACGAAGCCGCAAAGCGTATAAGGGAGCTTAAAAGACTGGACGCCGGGACGGTGCCCATAATCGCCATGACGGCGGACGCCTTTGCGGACGACGTGAAAAAGTGCCTGGACGCCGGCATGAACGGGCACATCGCAAAGCCGGTGGATCCTGACGTGCTGTACCTCCGGCTGGCGGAGGCCGTATTCGGAAGCAAATGATTTTCGGCGGGATATACTGGACAGAGAGGATTATATGGAGTAATATAAGCCTGCTGAAAAACTTCAAAACGGAGGAACGCAAAAGATATGGATGAAGACAACAAGCCCGTCTTCTACGCGCTGAACGAAGCCGGTGAAGAAGTGGAGTGCGAGGTCATAGCGATGTACGCCTGCGAAAGCGGCCACAAGAACTATCTGGTATACACCGACCACTCAAAGGACGAGAACGGCAGCGAAATGCAGTTTGCCAGCGTCTTCGACCCCACCGACGAGGAGCCGGCGCTCTACCCTATACAGAGCGACGACGACTGGCAGATCATTGATCTGATGCTCAGCTCCAACGCCGTGGAGCCTGAGGCGCCAGCCGCGCCGGAAGCGCCCGGGGCAGACTGAAATACGCAAAAACGCAGGGCGGAGAATTTCTCCGCCCTGCATATTTTATATTCACTTGCTTTTCTTCAGCAGCGTCCAGATCAGCGCGACAGGGAGAAAGGTCACGAAAGCGAGTACGGTGAGGATGGTGTTGTAGGAGCTCCAGTCGATACTCTTGTCCTCGGATTTCAGAGCCGCACTGATCATCAGCTTTACAAAAAACAGCACCGCCAGCACTATCGCCAGCGCTATCCAGCCGGTAATAAGACCTTTCATTCGTCTTGCCTCCGTCCATAAAATCCTAAGATGATTTTACCACGTTTTCCGTCAGGTGCAAGATAAAATACGGGCGCGCCCTGCGGCGCGCCCGTATTGCAAAAAATTATTTCTGGAAATACTGCTTATCGTAGTTGTCCTGGATGGCGTGGACTACCTGAGTCAGGATGGCGCAGGTGGGAGTGGGGATGCCCAGCTCTTTGCCGTACTCGGCGATCTTGCCGTTGAGCACGTCGATTTCGGTCTGACGCTGATGCATCAGCATATCCTGGCACATGGAGGGATAATAGTCGCCGATGTTGGTGACTATGTCGTTGTGGTCGTGGGCGATGAAGTCGTCGGCGTCCAGCGGAGTGCCCTTGGCGGTAGCCACGGCGCATGCCTCGCGGATGACCTGATGGAACAGCTGCTGGCCCCAGGGATCGGCCTCGACCTCGCCTATCTTCAGGCGCAGGACGGCGCAGACGGTGTTAACGGTGGAGTTGACGATGACTTTCTTCCAGATGTAGTGATAGATGTCGTCCTTGCGCCAGTATGCGTCGCAGCCGCCGTCGCGGAAGCACTTGAGCAGATGCTCGCAGGCCTTGTCGGTAGCTTCGGAGCGAACCGCGCCGCCGAAGTTCATCTGTACGCCGCCGGCGGGGGTGGAAACGCAGGAGCCTGGGCCCTTCAGAGCAGTGCCGAGAACGCCGGAGCCCACCAGGCAGTGGTCCTTGGGGAAGAACTTGAACAGGTTGTCGTCGTTGCCAAGACCGTTTATCAGAGTGACGGCCACGGTGTCGGGGCCGCAGACGGGCTTGGCGTCCTGGATGGCCTGAACCAGCTGAGTGGCCTTGGTCATAAAGATTATAATGTCGACCTTTCCCTCTTTTTCAAAGGCGTCCTGGGCGTTGGTATAGGTGCGCCAGCCGGTGAGCTGCTTGACTATATCCTTGTATTCGCCGCCCTCCTGCTGATGGATGGTGAAGGTCATGCCGTCCGTGGCGACCTTATCCATGTGCTCCTTATATCTGTCTATAAGGATCATGTCCGCGCCGCCGTTGCGCAGGTAGGATGCGAAGACGCTGCCGGCCGCGCCGGAACCATACATTACGATTTTCATAATTGTTTCTCCTTTATATTATTTGATAATTAATCGCTTGTTTTACCAGCCGGAGATCCTGCCAGTTCAGGCCTTATCCGCGCCGTACATGGCGCCGTAGTTTGCCTGCATACAGGACACCAGCTTTGTGAGCAGAGAATTTGCCGGGGTGGGTACGCCGTAGTTTTCGCCGTACTCGGCGATCTTGCCGTTGAGCAGGGCAATCTCGGTCTGACGCTGATGTATGACCACATCCTGTGCCATGGAAGGATAGTAGGTTGCAAAACCGGCCTGCAGCCTGGGCAGCTCCTCCTGCATTTCCGGCCACAGATCGCGGACGCCGGCGGCCTTTGCCACCTGGCAGCCCTCTTTCCAGACCTGCAGGACTATGTCGCGGCCGTTTTCGTCTGCCAGCAGCGGGCCCACCTTCATGCGGGATACTGCCGACACGGTATTGTAGCCGCTGTTGGAGATGGCCTTTTTCCAGACATAAGGCCGGATGTCCTCCTCATAGCTGGCGCTGCAGCCGCCGTTATTGAAGGTGAACTCCAGATATTTGCCGGTCTCGTCGTTCTGCTTTGAGGCCTCGGCCGCTCCGAAGCGCATTATAATGCCGGATTCGGGTTTGCTGACGCACACGGCGGGCTCCGGAAGCTCTGTGCCGATGGTGCCGAAGCCGTAAAGAATGCGGGTCTTGGGAAGATATTTTGCCAGCACGTCCTCGTTTCCCAGACCGTTCTGCAGTGAGACAACCACGGTGCTCTCGCCGATGCATGGCATGACCGTGGGCATTACGCTGTCGGTCTGGGTGGCCTTGACCATGAGTATGACCACATCCATTTTCCCGATGCTGTCCGCAGATGGAGCGGTGTGAAAGCCGGTGAGCTGGAATTCGCATCCCGGGGTGCGGAAGGTCATGCCGTCGGAGGCGACCTTGTCCATGTGCGCCTTGTAGCGGTCCACCAGCCACATGTCGGCCCCGCCCATCTTGAGATAAGAGGCAAACACGCTGCCGGCGGCGCCGGCGCCGATCATAGCTATTTTCATCATAACAAAGTCCTTTAAGTTTTGTTTGCTCTCACAGGCGGATAAAATTGGCTCCGCCGGTGAACATGGTGTAGTTTAGGCTGGCCGAAACGTGATCGGACATGGCCTGCCGCGCAAGATCGGGAATGTGCATCTTTATGGCGGAAACGATGGCCGTGTGATTGTATATCACGCTGGACGACCAGGGGTTGTCCCGGCTGGAGCTTATGAACTCCACCATGGACGACTGATACATGGTGAGATTCGGCAGCAGCAGGTTGTAGCACTTGATGATGTACGGATCCTCCGAAGAGTTCACGATAAGGCTGTGGAAGGGCATGTCGGTTTCAATCATGCCGCGGTTGTCCTTTTTAATAACGCTGTCCCGGAATTCGTTGGCCAGAGTTTCCAGCTGGGCCACGACAGCGGAGCTTGCTCTCTCAGTGCACAGGGCGGCGGCCTCGCATTCCACGGCTGCCCTCACCCGGTAGAGGTTTATCATGTCGCTCATGCTCAGATTCAGCACGTAGTATCCGGGAGAATCGGAGCGGCTGACCACAAAGCCCTTTTCGCAAAGCTGGGCCACGGCCTCAGCCACCGGCGTGCGGGATATGCCCAGGTTAGCGGCGATCTGGTTTATGTTCAGCTTTGTGCCGGGAAGAATGTCCAGACTGATTATTTCATCGTACAGCAGCTTTGCCACCACGTCTCTCAGTTTGGCAAAAGGGTTTTCATCAAGGTACTTCTGTAATATCTCGTGATTCATCAAAATCAGCTCCTGATAGGCAATATTTATTAAAGTTTACATCTCTTTAGGGACAAAATCAATAAATAAGGCCCATTTCGACATATACCGCCGCAAAAAACCGGTGAGCCACTCTCGCGGCTCACCAGTCATTTGCAACAGTATTCAGACTACGGAGCCTCTATTCTCCTGTGGGCAAAAAATCACTCTTTCGCGCCGGCCTTCTGTGCGGCGGCGAGCTTCTTGCATTTGGGGATGCCCCAAATGAAAGCGGGGATTATGATGATGACAAAGGAATAGTAACCGCTGTAGCCGTATGCATACTTGATGATGTTGGTCAGGCCCAGCAGGGACACTGCGAAGCACACGCCGATGGTGATGGCGCCGACGCAGATGCTGCGTACCTTCTCGTTCTGGATGGACTTTGCAAAGAAGTGGCCCTGGAAGCGCTGAATCATGGAGTATACCAGCGTGACGCAGGTGGACACGAATGCGCAGAACAGCAGTACGGAGAACAGAACGATTATCCACTTGATGTTGATTATGGTGAGAATGGTCTGGTTGGGGATGTTCAGGCACTTGGTGAATCCGTCTACGCCGGCCTCTTTGAGGGCGGAGAGCAGGGGGTACCATTTCCACAGCATCAGACCGCAGACGGCCAGAGCGCCGCCGTTCATAATGCCGCCCAGTATTGCGGCGCGCTTGACGCCCTTCTGGTTCAGCTCGGTGGCTGCGGCGATCATGGGGGCGATGGAGACGCACTGGAAGGAGGCATAGATAATTACGCCCTTCCATATGGCCAACGCCGGGGCATTGGTGTACGGAGTCATGGAAGCGATATTGTTTTCGGTCATCAGTTTCTGAGAGATGGCGGTGAAATCGGCGGACAGGCCGGTGATTACCATGATTGCGGTGACTATCAGGATGGCGACGGATAGCACGGTGGAGGCTGCAATGACCAGCTTGATGCCGAATATGGTAAGGATTATCAGGATTACGACAATCAGCAGGTTGCACAGCACTTTGGTGGCGCCTGCGTAGTCAAGGCCAAGGAAGTTTGCAAAAACGTTGCCGGCGCCGGCGACGGCGGAGGCCATGGCCGCAAGAACGATGATTATGTAGAAGATCTCAAACAGAACTTCCATCTGCGGCTTGGGATACAGGGCGCTGAAGGTATCCTTGTAGTTGTCGAAGCCGTTGAGCTTGGCGAAGTGCATGTAAATGTACATGACGACTGCCAGCAGGCCCATGGAAAGAAGGGGATAGACTACTGCGGTAATGCCGTACTGAGAATAGAACTGGATGATTTGGTTGCCGGAGGCGAAGCCGCCGCCGACGTGGGTGCCGAACCAGACTGAAGCTACCGTAAATGCAGCAGCCCAGGATGCTTTGGTGCCCGCAGACGCATTGTTGCCCATACGTTTTTTTCCTCCTATTTGTTTTCCTCATTTGCCTTTTGGATATTATTCGCTCAAAACTGTGCTCTCTTCACAACATTTTGAACTCCAAAAGATGTACTGATTATATATTATCAAAAATTATTTATCAATTTAAAAGCATAATCTCAAAAATCTCAAATTTTGCAACTCACATTAACACAAAATTCATAATTTCAAATATTTAATTAAAATTCCAAATATATTTGCCAAAAAGCTAACGAATGCAGGAAAATCAAAACCGCTGTGCTTACCAGTAATGGAGCAATATTTTACAAATCATGGCAGAAAATTTTGTAGATTTGTCACATACGCACGTCAATGTAGGACAATGTTTGTAAAAAATGACAAAGTGAGAAAAAGCATTTTAAGAATTTCTGGAAGATTGTGCATCACTTTGGAAGCAAATCTGGAAAAATTAGTACAGAGGTGGCAAAAAATATCCCGGAGCAGCTATGCGCAGCTCCGGGATGGAAGAAACTGAATAATTATTTCTTGCTCTTAATGTACTCGTCGATGCTCTTGGCACCGGTCTTGCCTGCGCCCATGGCCAGGATGACGGTGGCGGCGCCGGTGACAGCGTCTCCGCCGGCAAACACACCCTCGCGGGTGGTCTGGCCGTTCTCGTCGGCCTGAATGCCGCCCTTGGGCGTCGCTTCGAGGCCCTCGGTGGTGGTGCGTATCAGCGGGTTGGGGCTGGTGCCGATAGCGATGACGACGGCGTCGCAGTCTATGACCCAGTTGGAATCGGGAATGGGAACGGGCTTGCGGCGGCCCTTGGCGTCGGGCTCGCCCAGTTCCATCTTCTGGACTTCCATGCCGGTGACGCGATCCTTGTCGTCGCCCAGTATCTGGACAGGATTGTTGAGAAGCTGGAACTCGATGCCCTCGGGGATGGCGTGATCCACTTCCTCTTTACGGGCGGGAAGCTCGTCTATGCCGCGGCGGTAGACTATGTACACATGCTCCGCGCCTAGGCGCTTTGCCACGCGGGAGGCGTCCATGGCCACGTTGCCGCCGCCCACGACCACCACGCGGTTGAAGTGCTTGATGGGCGTATCGTAATCGTCTCGGTAGGCCTTCATCAGGTTCACGCGGGTAAGAAATTCGTTGGCGGAATAAACGCCCAGCAGGTTCTCGCCGGGGATGTGAAGGAACTGGGGCAGGCCGGCGCCTGAGCCGATGTACACGGCCTCGTAGCCGAAGTCGTCGAAAAGCTCGTCCACGGACATTGACTTGCCGACGATGGCGTCGGTGACTATGTTGACGCCCATGGCCTTCAGATTTTCAATTTCTGCGGCCACGATCTCCTTGGGCAGACGGAACTGGGGGATGCCGTAGACCAAAACTCCGCCGGGCTTGTGGAAAGCTTCATATATCGTCACGTCGTAGCCCAGCTTGCGCAGATCGCCCGCGCAGGTGAGGGAGGACGGGCCGGAGCCGATTATGGCCACCTTGTGACCGTTGGAGGCGGGAACCTCCACAGGGGGCAGGTCATTTTTGCTCATGTGGTAATCGGCCACGAAGCGCTCCAGGCGGCCGATACCGACGCCGTCGCCGTTCTTGCCGCGGATGCACTTTCCCTCGCACTGTTTTTCCTGGGGGCAGACGCGTCCGCAGACAGCGGGCAGGGAGTTGGTGGACTTGATTATATCATAGGCGGCGTCGAAGTCTCCGACAGCGACCTTGGCGATAAATTCGGGAATGCGAACCTGTACGGGGCAGCCGGTGCGGCAGGCGGGATCGGCGCAGTTCATGCATCTCTTTGCCTCGTCGATGGCCATCTCGGCGGTGTAGCCCAGGGCGACCTCGTCAAAGTTTTTGTTGCGTACGTTGGGATCCTGCTCGGGCATGGGGTTTTTGTCTTTTCTCATATTAACCATTGCGCTTGCCTCCCGTCATCTTGCAGATATGCTCGTTCATTTCCGCTTCCTCGTCCAGATAGAAGGCGCCGCGCTTGAGGAGCAGATCGAAATCGACCTCGTGGGCGTCAAAATCCGGGCCGTCAACGCAGGCGAACTTGGTTTCGCCGCCGACGGAGACGCGGCAGCCGCCGCACATACCTGTGCCGTCCACCATGATGGGATTGAGGGAGACGATGGTCTTCACGCCGTAGGGTTTGGTGACGTCGGCGACCAGCTTCATCATCAAGCCGGGGCCGATGGCGATGACGCGGTCGTACTGTTTGCCGGAATCCAGGAGTTCCTTGAGAATAGTGGTGGTAAACGCCTTGCGGCCGTAGCTGCCGTCGTCGGTGGCGAGGTAAAGATTGGTGCTTGCAGCCTTCATCTCGTCCTCAAGAATGACGATGTCCTTGCTGCGGAAGCCGGCGATCATGTCCACTTCGATGCCTTTTTCATGCATCTCCTTGGCGATGGGGTAGGCGATGGCGCAGCCCACGCCGCCGCCGACAACGGCGACGCTCTTCAGGCCTTCCATCTCGGTGGGGTGGCCAAGAGGACCTACGAAATCGGCAATGTAGTCGCCCTCTTCAACAGTGTGAAGCATCTTCGTCGTGTGTCCCGCTGCCTGAACCATGACGGTGACGGTGCCCTTTTCGCGGTCGTAGCCGGCCACGGAAACGGGGGTGCGCTCGCCCTGTTCATCAAGACGGAAGATTACGAACTGACCCGCCTGGGCGTGCTTTGCCACCAGAGGAGCCTCAATCTCGAACAGGCAGATGGTCTTCGCCTCGTTCAAAAATCTCTTTTTGACAACCTTGAACATCTGATTACCTCTTATCTATATTGATCTGACACGCGCCGCGCGTGCCGAAATTCGATAAACTAATCTTACTCAAAATATGGTGAATTGTCAACAAAATTGCCCCCTAAAAGCATGTCAGGTTTATCACAATGTTACATATAAACAAAACTTTGAGGGAGTGTCATGACAATATGGCAATAATGACTAAACGATATTTCCAATATTCGGTTTTTTTGGAAAAATGCAGAAACACCGTTAAAATTTAAGCAGACAAATCCGTAAATATGTGTATAATGGACACCGTGAAAAACTGGCTGAAGGAGTATTTATGATAACAGGCAGAAGACGTTTCGGCACCATAGAAGGACGCCCCGTCACCATGTTCCGCATCCGAAACAAAAACGGCATGGAGCTTTCGGTGATGGATTACGGCGCATCCGTGACCGGCATAACCGCGCCGGACAGGGACGGAGTATACGGCGACGTGGTGCTGGGATACGAGGATCTGGACAGCTATCTGACCAACGACGGCTGCATCGGCGCCTGTGTGGGCCGCTATGCCAACCGCATCGCCGGCGGTGCCTTCGAGCTGGACGGCCAGGAGTACAAGCTCACCGTAAACGACGGCGAGAACACTCTACACGGCGGGCGCGGCTGGTCGGGCAGAATATTCGACTCCCGCACCGAGGAGAACGCGGTGGAATTCTCTCTCAGCGACAGGGACGGTGCGGACGGCTTTCCGGGGGACGTGGAGGCCAAGGTCAAATATACGCTTACGGACGAAAACGAGGTGGTCATGGACTACTTTGCCATGTCCAACAGCGACACGGTCCTGAACATCACCAACCACAGCTGCTTCAATCTGGCCTGCTCGGGCACCGTGCTGAATCACCGGCTGCAGGCGGAGGCGGATTTTTATATACCCGTGGACAGTGAGCTCATCCCAACGGGCGAGGTGCTGCCGGTGGACGGCACGGTGTTCGACTTCCGCACCATGCGGCCCATAGAAAACGGCTTCTACGACCACAGTCTTGTGCTGTCGGAGCGTAAGCCCGCGGCCAGACTGTACGATCCGGGCTCCGGACGGCTTATGACCGTGACCACGGACATGCCGGCCATACACCTTTATTGCTGCGGGATGCTCACTGACAGGCTGTGCAAAAAGGGCGCGCGCTGCGGCCGCTATTCTGGCGTGTGCCTTGACGCCCAGTTTTACCCCAACGCCCCCAACGTGCCGCAGTTTCCTTCGCCGGTGATAGGCGCTTGGGAGACCTACCGCCATCGGACGTCATACAGATTTTCCGTGGTGAAATAAGGATGCTCCGGGCTGAAAAATCTGTGATTTTCCTGTGATTTCAAAGCATTTCCGCAACATTTAATACTCCTGTAATAATTGTTGTGTTTTTTACGAAACAATTGCCTGTTACTATAATAACTGCAAGAAGCTTTTTCATCTTTTTCATTTTGTCCTCACCATATAAATAACCTCCGCCGAAAGGCGGAGGTTATTTATGTTTTCATATCAAATCTATTGCCCTGGTCATCTTCAGTCCAGCGCCGGACCCCAGAGGCAGCCTGACGGAAAGCTGCCCGACGGAGCGGCGGCAATGATGGGCTCACCGTTTCCGGGGAACCGCACAAGAGCCTTTTCCAGTCCGAACGCGTCCAGCAGCGCACCGACGCAGTCCGGCGCGCCGTCATCGGCGCAGAGAAGCTCCCTTATTTTCAGTACGCCGCCCTCGGGATAACAGACGGCCGCGCCGTTTTCCACCGGATAAAGTCCGCCGCCATACACACGGCACAGCATGTTTTCCAGCTCCATATAACCGTCAGAAAACTCCGCGTGGGGCGTGCCGGAGAGCAGTTTTTCCCGCAGAGAGTTGTATTCCGCGGCGCTCAGCGGACGGCCGGGGTCGGACATTCGCCCGCAATCGCCCCGCGTCACGGGGCGCTCATCGGTATATATTGCGGCCTTTGCCCCAAACACGCCTTCGTACCAGAGGTACAGTCCGGCGTCGGCCGGGGAGGTGCAGACGATTCCGCAACCGGCCTCGCGGGCTAAAGATGCGCACTTGCGCACAACGCCGGCGCCGAAGCCATGGGAGCGCATATCATCTCTGGTACCCACGGCATAGATGTAGGCGCACCTGACGCCCTGAAAGCAAATTGAGTCCAGTACATATGCCATGGCCGCAATGCGCCCCTCCGCTCGGCAGACCACACCATAGCCGGCGCCTGGCAGCAGACTGAAAAACCCGTCGATGAATTCATCCGGGTCGCCGAACACCTCCGCCCACAGAGCCTTCAGCTCCGGGATGTCGCGGGGGCTGTATTTTTCATATGTTTCGCTCATTTGCACAGATACCTTGCGGTGTATTTTTTCAGCAGATACTCCGGCTGGAAAGATTCCTTGGCACGGCGCATGGATTCCTGGCCCATGTCGTCCTCCCGGTTGAGATAGACTATTTCAGGGTGTTCCCGCTGCAGCATGCGGGCAAACTCCCGGGTCACCATGGGGTAGGCGCCGTTTATATCGGTGTAGGCTTTTTCAAAGTGTACGTCGCAGGTGTCGGAGTTTATGATGTCGCCCACAGTGAAGCCGACTATCCGGCCGTCGATGCGCAGAACGCCGCCCAGAAGTCCCAGCTCCTCAAAGGCACCGAAGCCGCGGACGATGGCGTCGTGCTCGTCGGCTATACCATCGGACAGCCTGTCCGCGTTTTCATTTGTCCAGGTTTCCAGCATATCGAGGCAGCCGGGAACAAGTTCACCTGTCAGCGGAACAAAGTCCCAGTTGTTTTCGGCCTCAAAGCGGTTGCAGTGGTTCTTCTTGCCGTGGAGCTTTTTTCCGGCTAGGGTGGCCAGAGACTCGGTGCGGTACATGTAGTCGAAAAACGACACGTCGTCGCAGTAGACGAAGCAGCCGGGGAATTTCTGCTCCATAAGCGCGCGGTTTTCGTCGGTTATGCCGCTGATGCGCAGAGGCCAGCCGCGGAAATCCGCAAATTCCTTCATCTGCCGGATCACCGGCTCGATGGGGCCGGTGCCGATGGGGAAGGCAAAGAATGGCAGCTCCTCGTAGCGGAGCTTGACTATGAGCCTGTCGCCGCAGCGGCAAAGCTTCTGCTTGTAGCGGCCGTCCCACATGTACATGCTGGCAAAGCCGAAGTCGGAGCTGCGGGAGTCTTCCGCCAGCGATATGTTTCGGCACCAGTCCAGGTCTTTCAGAGTAATGGGTTCAAATTCCAGCATAAATACCTCAGTAAGTTTTCACGCAGGAGGCTTTTATCTCCCGCTGAAGATTTTTCAGATCCACAAAGGTTTCGGGGCGCTTGCTCTCGTCCCTGAGCAGAGCGGCGGGGTGGTATACGGCCATGTATTTCACGCCGTTTTTATCAAACCACTGGCCGTGCTGCCGGGTTATCCTGAACTCGGGGTCGATGAGTGCCGAGGCGGCGATGCGCCCCAGGCACACCACAATTTTCGGCCGCACAAGCTCCATTTGGGCCTTTAGCCAGGCGGAGCACGCGTCCTGCTCGGTGTTGAGGGGGTCGCGGTTCATGGGCGGGCGGCATTTTACGATGTTGCAGATGTACACCTTCGTGCGGTCAAGATATATCATCTCCAGCATGTCGTCCAGCAGTTTACCGGCCCGGCCCACAAAGGGCTCGCCCTTCAGGTCCTCTTGTTCGCCGGGGCCTTCGCCCACCAGCATGACCTCGGCCTCCCGGTTTCCAACGCCGAACACCACGTGGGTGCGGGTGTCGGCAAGCTCGCACTTGCGGCGCTCAAGGCATGTCCGCTGCAGCTCTTCCCAGTCCATCAGCTCTCCTCCGAATCCTTGGCAAGCCCCAGAAGCAGCTCGGGGCGGTTGTTTTCCGGGTGCTCCATCACGTAATCCAGCAGAAAGCGCATCATCTCGCCTAGCTCCGGGCCGCGGTAGCCCAGGGCGAGAAGATCGTCGCCGGACACGGCCAGATGCCTCATGGAAAAGCACTCGCCGGACTTCAGCACGGCGGCCAGCTCCCTTTCACAGTCCAGCCCGTACAGGGCGTCACATTCTATGGCGGCGCAGCTGACGGAATCCACGCCGTAGCGGTTCAGCTTCTTTTTCCAGCCCAGCTTGTCGTCCGGGGCGGGGGAAGCCAGCATCTCAGACGCGTCGGCGCAGCAGCGTATGGTGCGCCCGTCCAGCCGCAGAGACTCAAGAAATCCGCGGACGGAGGGTATGAGTCCGGCCTGCTCCAGAATGGCGGTGAATACCGCCCAGCGGGGCAGGGCCTTTTTTGCCTGCCGGGCTATGCCGGAAAAGTCCGGCAGCTTTTCGCATTTCCCGGGTACGTAGCGCGTGAGCAGTCCGCAGGAGATCATGTCGCTCAGCTTTTCTGTGTGCCGGGTGAGGAGCGTTTTTTCCAGCTCGTCCCGCACCCTCTCGGGGGCAAGGGAAGCGCACAGCGGCGCCTTCAGCTTTATGGCGGAGAGAGTATTTTCCTCGATGGCAAAGCCCAGACGGGCGGCGAAACGGAAGGCCCTGAACATACGCAGGGCGTCCTCGTCAAAGCGCGTTTCCGGGTCGCCCACGCAGCGGATGACGCGGTGCTCTATGTCATCGATGCCGCCGTATGGGTCCACCACCAGCCCGTCTGGGGACAGGGCAATGGCGTTCATGGTGAAGTCCCGGCGGCCGAGATCCACGGTGAGATCGGTGACGAAGCTTATGCTGTCCGGGCGGCGGTGATCGGAGTATTCTCCGTCGTTGCGGAAGGTAGTGACCTCCACGGCGTGGCTGCCGATGGCGACGGTGACTGTGCCGTGCTTCAGCCCCGTGGGCTTTGAAGCAGGAAATATCTCCATGACCTCGGCCGGCAGGGCGCTGGTGCAGATGTCCCAGTCCTGGGGCGCGGTGCCCAGCAGCATATCCCTGACGCAGCCGCCCACAAGATATGCCCGGTGTTCTCTTGCCTGCAGACCAACAAGTACCTGCTTTACGTATTTCGGGGGGGTGATAACTGCCATTTCATACCTCTGCTTGATGTTTTTGCGAAAAAAGTATACTATCCAGTGTAACAGATATATACTTGTAATATCGTTTTCCGGGTATTATAATAGCACCTCGTGAATGTAACATCAAGGCTTCGGACTGGAGTTTGCAAATGAATGATTTCAGAAATTATATGACACCGTGCAGAAAAGGCCACCTCATAGGAATTGGCGGCGTATCCATGGCGCCGCTGGCGGAGGTGCTGAACGGCATGGGCCTAGTGCTCACCGGTTCGGACATCTCTGACAGCGACCAGGTGAAGCACCTGCGTACCATGGGCATCGAAATATTCATCGGCCACAGGGCCGAAAACATACAGCCGGACACGGAGTTCGTCGTCCGCACCGCGGCCGTCCATGACGACAACCCGGAGATCATGGAGGCCCGCAGACGGGGCATTCCGGTGTTTGAGCGGGCGGAAGCCTGGGGCGCCATAATGCGGGACTACGACAATGCCCTGTGCATCGCCGGCACCCACGGCAAGACCACCACCACCTCCATGTGCACACATATCATGATGGCAGCGGAGAAGGATCCCACCGTCATGATCGGCGGCACCCTGCCCCTGCTGGAGTCCTCCGGCTACCGTGTGGGCAAGGGCAACATCATCATCATGGAATCCTGCGAATACTACAACTCTTTTCTGAAATTCTTCCCCACCGTGGCGGTCATCACCAATATTGAAGCCGACCATCTGGACTTTTTCAAGGACATCGAGGACATTAAAAAGTCCTTCAGGGAATTCGCCTCCCATGTCCCGGCGGAGACCGGACACGTGGTGGTGAACAGGGACGACAAAAATTCCATGGACGCGGTGGCCGGTCTGGAGCGTCACATCGTCACCTACGGCATGACCGATTCCGCGGACGTATATCCCGCCGACGTGGAGAGCATCGGTTCCATGTCCTCATTTGACATCATGTACCGGGGAAAGCTCTTTACCTCCGTCACCATCCACGTTCCCGGCCGCCACAACATTTATAACGCCCTGGCCGCCACCGCCGCCGCCATATGCCTGGGCATCAAGCCCACCGCTGTGACCTACGGCCTCGCGGGCTTCAACGGCGCCCTGCGCCGGTTCGAGTTCAAGGGCAAATACAACGGCGCCGACGTTTACGACGACTACGCCCACCATCCCGGAGAGCTGAAGGCACTGCTGGACGCGGTGGAGCCCCTAGGCTACAAGCGCACCATCGTGGTGTTCCAGCCCCACACCTTCTCCCGCACCATGGCCCTGTTTGACGCCTTCCTGGATCAGCTCTCCCGCCCGGACGTGGTCTACCTTGCGGAGATCTACGCCGCCCGCGAGAAAAACCCCGGCGGCATATCCTCGGCCCTGCTGGCGGATAAGCTGCCCAACGGAGTGTTTTTCCCAACCTTTGCGGAGATAGAACACGCGCTGCGCGTCACGGCGGAGCCTGGAGATATCATCCTCACGGTGGGCGCCGGAGACGTTTACAAGATCGGCGAGTCTCTTCTGAAAAAGTAAAGATAAAATCCGGTGCACCGCTGGCGCACCGGATTTTTTCGTATTTGCGACAGAAAAAGGTTGACGTGTCAGGCGATGTTATTTATAATCATATAAAATGTTTGGATATACTAACAGCAGAGACGGAGAGACAGATGAGCACTATTTTGGCGATAATCCTTATTACCACGGTTTCCGGCGTGGGCGGCACTGGCCTGGGCGGTCTGGTGGGCGCCTGCGTGAAAAAAGACTCTCAGAAGATGGTGAGCCTGCTTTTGAGCTTTGCCGCCGGAGTGATGCTGGCTATTGTCTGTTTCGACCTGATGCCGTCGGCCATCAATCCGTCGGGCACATCGTCGCAGATGAACCTTTTCATCGTCATCATCAACCTTGTGGTGGGCTACATGGTGGTGTATGTTCTCAACTACCTTATAGACAAGGACACCGACAAGGAGGTGCCCCATCTGCTGACAAAGGACCATCCCCAGACGGCCGACGACCTGGGCGAGCTTATCCATTCCAAGCACTACGAGGAACACAAGGAAAAGCACTCCGGACTTTTCACTGCGGGCGTGGTCATGGCCTGCGCCATCGCGCTGCACAACGTGCCGGAGGGCATAGTCATCGGCGCGTCATACGCCAAGGATCCCTCCGTCATCTTCGGCGGCAGCGGCTTTATAATGGCGGTTGTTATCGGCCTGCACAACATTCCCGAGGGCATGGCCGTCTCCGTGCCGCTTATTTCCGGCGGCGACAAGCGCCTTCACGCGGTGCTGGTCACGGCGGCCAGCGGAGCTCCCACCGTTTTGGGCGCAGTTATCGGTTACTATGTGGGCCTTGTCAGCCCCGTGATGCTGTCCATGTCCCTGGCCTTTGCCAGCGGCGCAATGCTGTATGTTGTCATGGGCGAGCTCATGCCGGAGGCCATACTCATGTGGCGCTCCAAGATGCCGGCCATGGCCTCCCTGGTTGGCATAATCGTGGGAATAGTAATTCTGTACGCGTGAGAAAATTATCTGCATGCCAAAAGATATGCATTGACTGAACTATTAAAAAGCCGGCGAATAATCGCCGGCTTTTTTTCGTCTATACGTATAGACTGGTGACGAAATACGTGATATAATGAACAAAAACAAAGACAAAATATTTTCTGTACGGAGGAGCGGAACATGAAGCACTTCACTGATGCCGAAAAGAAAGCCGGACGGCGCTTTTTCCTGCTGGGCGCGGCAATAGTGCTCGCGCTGTGCTGCGCGACGGCGGCACTGGCCCTGGCAAAGCCGGGCGGCAGCACGCTGTACGTGGACGCGGGGCCCGGAGCCGGCGTGAAGATGAGCGTCAGCGCCTCGGGCAAGGTGAAGAGCTATGCCGCGCCGGAGGGCGTGACCATGTTCGATGAACTGGGACTCAGGGGCAAGAAGGCTGAGGAAGCAGTCTCCGCCGCCGTGAAGGCCATGGCCGAAAACGGTCTTGTGAAAAAGGGCTCCAACACCGTGCTGCTGACCCAGACGGGGGAGCAGACGGAGAAGAACGCCTCCCTGCTGGTCAAGGCCTCGGATGCCGCCAGCAAGGCGCTGACGGAATGCGGACTCAACGCCTCAGCGGCCACAATAAGTCGCCGGGTGGTGACGCCGGACATAAGGACCATCGCGGAGAAATACGGAATATCAGAGGGCATGGCCGCGCTGGTTAAAACCGTGGCCGACGGGGCCCACGTGAACGATCTGGAGACGCTCTCCAAGATGTCCGCCCACGACCTTGCGGTGTACGCGCTGAAAAAGGAGTGTGATCTCGACCTTTCAGGGACTCCGGACACCAGCGAATTCTTGGGCGGCGAGCGGGCGCTAAAGGCCGTCATAAAGGCCATAAACGCCGACACGGCATACGTGTTCGGCTCGGCCGAACAGCTGACACTTTCCAAAAGCGGCATCGCCTACGCCGTGACCTTCATCTACAAGGGCCGCGATCTGCACTACACTGTGGACGCCCGTACAGGCGCCATCCTTGACGCGTAAACAGTATCTCTGAATATTGATCGGGCTTGCCCTTCCCACTTTGCGGGAATGGCAAGCTTTCTTATTCATGTCAATATATCCCGGCCATTCGCAGAACCACATAGGCCAGCCCCGTCACCGCCGCGCCGGCGGCTGCCAGCCATGCGGCGGGAAAGCGGTACAGAAAACCGAAACGCCGGGTCTTAGTAACGGTGCCGATATACTTCCCCGCGGCGGCTTTGGCCTGGCGCATGAGTTCCCGCTGGGATACGCTCTACAGCAGCCATGACAACCCCTCCAAATCGGTTAACATAAGATATGATGATTATAGTCCGGCGCGCATGAAAACCGGGTCGTTCGCCGCCGCAGATATATGTATTATGTAAACGGGAAATGGCGGGGAAATGACAGGCGAGATATCTTTGTTGTTGACACTATAAGTTGAGAATGGTATGATTGCAGCATAAAAGTAAGAAAAGTAATACCAAGGGGGAAAAATGGCATGAGCATCAAGATGCCGGAGGGCAAATACATGGCCACTGTGAAGATCGGCGAGAAGGGTCAGATCGTTATTCCCAAGGAGGTGCGGGACATGTTCTCCATCAGCCCGGGGGACACCATGCTGCTTTTGGCGGACGTTGAGCGGGGCATAGCCATAGTCAATTACGAGGATGTGGTGAAATACGGCATGCCTCCGGAGGACGCCTGATGAACGCGATAGAAATCAAAGACCTTACAAAGATCTTTGACGGCAGAAGGGCCGTTGACGGGCTGTCGCTCAGTATTGCCGAGGGAGAACTGCTCGCGCTGCTGGGCGTCAACGGCGCGGGAAAAAGTACGACGATAAAAATGCTGTCCGGCGTTCTGCGCCCTGACGGCGGCGATGCGTACATCATGGGAGCCAGCGTTGTATCGGAGCTTCAGAAGGTAAAGCCGCACATAAACGTCTCACCCCAGGAGACCGCAGTCGCGCCCAATCTCAGCGTATTTGAAAATCTCCGGCTTATCTCCGGCATTTACGGGGCGGACAGGGACGCCTCATCCGCAGCTACCGACGGGATGATATCGGAGCTGGGAATGGAATCTGTGGCCCGTCAGCGGGCGGGAACCCTCTCTGGAGGCTGGCAGCGGCGCCTGAGCATCGCCATGGCCCTGATAACAAAACCGCAGGTGCTGTTTTTGGATGAGCCCACACTGGGGCTGGACGTACTTGCCCGCAGGGAACTGTGGAACGAGATAGAAAAGCTGAAGGGAAAAATGACCGTGGTACTGACCACCCATTATCTCGAGGAGGCCGAGGCGCTTTCAGACCGCGTCGCCGTCATGTCCGCCGGCAGGCTTGCGGCCGTGGGCACGGCGGACGCGCTGAAAAAGCAGACCGGGAAGGCAAACTTTGAGGACGCCTTTATCCAGCTCGCTGAGGGAGGCGGAACGATATGAGATATTTTGCCGTGCGCAACCTGAAGGAAATGCTGCGGGACAGGCTCACGCTGTTTTTTGGACTGGTTTTTCCGCTAATTATTCTTGTGCTGCTGTACATACTCAACCTCAATATTCCGACTGCCGCCGGAATGACGCTGTTTGAGCTTGAAAACCTTGCCCCCGGGATCGCGGTATTCGGCCTGTCGTTCATAGCGCTGTTCGGCGGCATGCTCATTGCCCGGGACAGAAGCGAAGCGTTTTTGACGAGGCTGTATTCGTCGCCGCTGCGCCCGTCGGATTTTCTGGCCGCCTACACGCTGCCTCTTCTGCCGCTGGCATTGGGGCAGAGCCTTGTATGTCTTGCCGCTGCGCTCGTTCTTGGAATGGACGCTTCTGCATCCGGGATCATAATGTGCCTTGCGTCGCTGCTGCCGTCAGCCGTACTGTTTGTCGGCATAGGACTTCTCTGCGGCAGCTGCATGACCGACAAACAGGTGGGCGGAATATGCGGCGCTCTGCTCACAAACCTTTCCGCGTGGCTTTCCGGAACATGGTTTTCGCTGGATCTTTTCGGAAAGACCGCGAAGCGGATCATATACTATCTGCCGTTTGCAAACGCCGTGGACGCGGCGCGCTCGGCACTGAACGGCGGAAGCGACTGGAAAAAGCTGCTGATAGTCGCCATTTACGCGGCGTCTGTGTTTGTGCTTGCCGTTTTCGCATTTTCACGGCAGATGAAAAAAGGATAAATACCTGAAAAGCATCATGCCGCCGGCAGCTTCAGGCTGCCGGCGGCATGAAATTACGTTTGCTGTTGACAATGTAAACAGTACGGCGTATACTGTGTTTACAACGTAAACAGAAAGGATGGAGAAATATGAGAGACAGCGTGCTGCTGACACCAACGGAATGGAAGCTGATGGAGTGCCTGTGGGCTTCGTCGCCGCGCACGGGCAGGCAGGCCGCGGAATATATGAAGAAAAGCGCGCTGTGGTCCAGAAGCACCACGCTCACCATGCTGCGGCGCATGACCGAAAAGGGCGCGGTGCAAAGCGGGGAGGAGAACGGCGTGCTGTGCTATTCGCCGCTTATAAAAAGGGAAGAGGCGGCGGTGCGGGAGACGGACGACTTCATTGACCGGGTCTACCACGGCAGCGTGAGCCTGCTGGTCAGCTCCCTCGCGGACAGACAGGAGCTTTCCGACGGCGAGATAGAGGAGTTGAAAAGGATTCTGCACGACACGGAGAAGGAGAAAAAATGACGCAGTGGATAGTGTCGTCCTCGGCGCTTATTATTGTGGTTGCCGCACTTCGGTATCTTCTCCGGGGGAAAATCAGTCTGCGCCTTCAGTATACCATGTGGACGCTGGTGCTCATACGGCTGCTGGTGCCGGGCACACTGGGGCACAGCGGCGTGAGCGTGATGAATGCGGCGGAAAGAATGCCCCAGGTACGAACTGCTCAGTCGGTCAGCGGATATGACCGTCTGGACTACACCGCCGACGGCGGAGTGCAGGGCTACCGTTACGGTTCGTCGGAGCCGGAGCAGGTGGCCGCGGGAAAGACGGAGGAGGAGTACGCCGCAATGAACACGGCCCTCACAGCCCGGGAAATCCTGACGCGCGTCTGGATAGCGGGCTCCGCCGTGACGCTGGCGGTGTTTTTCGCTTCCAACATGAGATTAGGCCGGGAGCTGCGGCGGGGCAGGCGAGAGCTTGACGCCGAAGGCACCCTGCCGGTATACGTATCGGAGAGCGTGCGCACGCCCTGCCTTTTCGGACTTTTTCACCCGGCGATATACGTCACGCCGCCCTCGGCGGAGAACGAAACGGAACTGCGCCATGTGCTCATACACGAGGTAACGCACTTCCGACACGGGGACAATATATGGTCGGTTTTGCGGTGCCTGTGCGTCTCCGTACACTGGTTCAATCCGCTGGTGTGGTGGGCAGCGGAGCTATCCCGCCGGGATGCGGAGCTGTGCTGCGACGAATGCGCGGTAAGAACCCTGGGCGAGAGCCAGCGGGAGGCCTACGGCGAGACGATAATCAAATGTGCCTGCCCGCGAAGCCGGGGCGAGTTTTTGCGCACGGCCACTACCATGATAAGCGGAGGACGCAGCCTGCGCGAGCGCATAACTCTGCTGGCCGAAAAGCCGACGACAAAAACATACGCCGCCGTCTTTATCGCCGCCGTGATGATATTAGCCTCGGGCTGCGCTTTCACCGGCGCGGCGGAAAAACCGTCCGCGCCCGTTTCCTCCGCGGATACGGCGCCGCAAAGTGCAGAGCTGACCGCAGAGATAGCGTCGGAAGAACTTTTGAGCGACAAGAGCGCTTCCTCCTGCCCGTACGACAATCTGAAATTCAGCGGGCGGGAAGTAAATCAGCAGAAGTTCGACCGCTCATATGTAACCGCGGACGAGGAGCTTATCGACGACGTGTGGGCTCTTGTCAAACCTGACGCGGCTAAAAAGACCGCGAAGCCGGAGACGGCGGAGATCGGGATAGATATGTACTTTTACAATGCCGACAAAATGGCATTTTATACGCTGTTTCCCACGGATTACCTGAAGGATAACCCGACCGGAAACGGGTATCGGCTGGAAGACGGAACCTACGACAAGGTCAGCGCCATGCTGACGGAATTCACAAAGAAGAATTACAGTTTTACCATCGACAGGGACTTTATTAGCATCGACACGGCGTCTTCGGAGAAGCTGACCTTCATGCTCGGCGGCGTTTCCGACCCGATAGCGGTGTCTCCGGCTGCCGTCGGAGACTTTACCGCCGGCTGGAACCTGAAGCAGATAACGCCTGAGGACAGAGAGCTGGACGGGGAGTATGCTTATATCCAGAATGTCTACACCAAAGACGGCTTTGGGCCTGTGGAGCTGGAGATATACTATGACCTGAAACTGCTGGTTGTTAACTGCGACGGAAAGTCCGGCTTTTTCAGCATGGACGGCGCCGCGGCGGCAAGCGCGCGCAGCGAGTGCGATTATGTCCTGAGCTTAAAGTAGCTTTGCGGCAGAAGGAAGGCAGCTCAATCCCGGGTATCTGACGGTGTACGAGTTTGACGGCTGAAGGAGAAAGCGTCTGCCTGCTAGGATGCAGGAGGGCGCTTTTCCGCAATCTGGATCTGCCGGTTGCTTTTTGAGGGGAGGTCCCGTATAATAGAAGCGTAGTTTCTGCTGCCGGGCAGAAAAACCAGAGCTTTGGAACCATACCGTTAGGCCTTTGAAGGTATGGATTTCCAGGGCTTTTTTGTTTATGGAGGTTTATAAATGCAGTGGATCATGTTGATTTTGGCGGGTGTGTCTGAAGTTATCTGGGCCGGTTCGATGAAGCTGTCGGACGGATTTACGAAGATCCTTCCAAGCATAATAACTATTGTGTTTTACGTTCTCAGCGCTGTTTTTCTGTCGCAGGCGCTCAAAAAGCTTCCCCTGGGGACCGCCTATGCCATGTGGACCGGTTTCGGGATCGTGGGTACGACGCTGCTGGGAGCGATCATGTGCAGGGAGACTTTTAATACGGCGCAGATTATCTGCATTGTCCTGATCGTCTGCGGCATTGCAGGATTAAAAATAGCGTAAGCGCATACGGGCGGTTTCAATAACCGCCGCCTTTTTTCCTTGCCATATGCTGTCAGGAATGATAAAATAACATGCCTTTATTTATTAACGGAGGATGAAAAAATGAGCATGGTTAAAGATATGTCGCTGGCGCCCTCCGGCGAGATGAAGATAAAATGGGTGGAGAGGAATATGCCAGTGCTGCGGGGCATCTCCGCCGACTTTGAAAAAACGAAGCCCTTTGCGGGACTGAAAATAGCCCTGTCCGTGCATCTGGAGGCCAAAACCGCCTACCTGTGCCGCACGCTGGAGAAGGGCGGAGCTGAGATGCACGTCACGGGCTCCAACCCGCTGTCCACCCAGGACGACGTGGCCGCGGCGCTGGCCGCGGGAGGCATGGATGTTTACGCCGTCCACGGCTGCTCCATGCCGGATTACGAGGCCTCTCTGTGCCGTGTGCTGGAGAGCGGCCCCAACATCATCATCGACGACGGCGGCGATCTTGTGCACCTGATGCACACCAAGTACACCGACCTTATCCCCGGCGTCATCGGCGGCTGCGAGGAGACCACCACCGGCATTCACCGGCTCAGGGCTATGGACGCCGCCGGAAAGCTGCGCTTCCCCATGGTGATGGTGAACGACGCCGACTGCAAGCACCTTTTCGATAACCGCTACGGCACGGGCCAGAGCGTGTGGGACGGCATAAACCGCACCACAAACCTCATCGTGGCGGGAAAATACGTGGTGGTGTCCGGCTACGGCTGGTGCGGCAAGGGCGTGTCCCTGCGGGCCAAGGGCCTGGGGGCCAAGGTCATCGTAACGGAGACCGACCCCGTGCGGGCGCTGGAGGCCGTGATGGACGGCTATGAGGTCATGCCCATGGCAAAGGCGGCGGCCATCGGCGACATGTTCGTCACGGTGACGGGCTGCGCGGGCATAATAACAAAAGAACATTTTCTTGAGATGAAGGACGGCGCCATCCTCACCAACGCCGGCCACTTCGACGTGGAGGTGGACATGGCTGGCCTGCGGGCTATGTCCGAGGATACCTACGAGGCCCGGCACAACATTACCGCCTACGTGCTGCCCAACGGCAAGACCGTTTACGTCATCGCCGAGGGCCGTCTGGTGAACATCGCCGCGGGCGACGGACACCCGGCGGAGATAATGGATATGAGCTTTGCCATACAGGCGCTGTCCGCTGAATACCTGGCCAAAAACCGGGGAAAGCTCTCGCCCGGCGTTGTCAGTGTGCCGCGGGACATAGACGACATGGTGGCCCGGCGGAAGCTGAAGGCCCTGGGCGTGGAGATCGACTCCCTGACCCGGGAGCAGATGGATTATCTGGAGATATAGAGCTAAAGAATACTGACGGCGGGAGGTGAGCGCGACGGACGAAAAAGACGAGGAAAAACTGCTGGAGGAGCTGGATTTCGAGGCCCAGAGAGAGCGGCAGTTCGACGAGCTGAACGAGATGCTGGAAAACCGCAGCATGCGCGCGCTCCAGCTGCGGCTTGAAGACATGAACGAGTTCGACGTGGCCGAATTCCTGTCCGAGATAGATGAAAAGAAGCGCCCCATGGTGTTCCGCATGCTGTCCAAGGAGACTGCGGCCGAGGTCTTTGCCAACTTCGACGTGGAGGATCAGGAGGACGTCATAAACTCCATCACCGACTCCGAGCTTGCCGGCATCATGGACGAGCTTTACGTGGACGACGCGGTGGACATGATGGAGGAGCTGCCCGCCAACGTGGTAAAGCGCGTCATGCGCGCCGCGACTCCCGACACCCGCAGGCTGATAAATCAATACCTGCACTACCCGGAAAACTCCGCCGGCAGCATCATGACGGCCGAGTTCATAGACCTGAAAAAATACATGAACGTGCGGGAGGCCATAGCCCGCATCCGCCGCATAGGCGAGGACAAGGAGACCATATACACCTGCTTCGTCACCTCCGGGGACAGAAAACTGGAAGGCGTGGTGTCCGTAAAGGATCTGCTTCTCCACGACGACGAGGTCATCATAGAGGATATCATGGACCGTAATGTGGTCTACTCCGTCACTACCGACGACCAGGAGGAGGTCTCGGAGAAGATCTCGGACTACGATCTGCTGGCCATACCGGTGGTGGACAAGGAGAGCCGCCTGGTGGGCATCGTCACCGTCGACGACGTCATCGATGTCATGGAGGAGGAGACCACAGAGGACTTTGAAAAGATGGCCGCTATGACGCCGTCGGACAAGCCCTATTCCCGCACAGGCGCGCTGGACATGTGGAAGAACCGCATACCCTGGCTGATGTTCCTCATGCTCTCCGCCACCTTTACCAGCATGATAATCAACGACTTTGAGGACGCTCTGGCCGCCCAGGCGGTGCTGGTGGGCTTCATCCCCATGCTCATGGGCACGGGCGGCAACTCCGGCGCCCAGGCCTCCACCGCCGTCATACGCAGCATATCCCTGGGCGACACCGAGCCCGGCGACATTCTGAAGGTCATCTGGAAGGAATGGCGCGTGGCCATTCTGTGCGGCTTGTCCCTGGCCGCCATTAACTTTTTAAAGATGCTTCTGGTGGACCGCATGCTGCTGGGCAACGACGGCGTCACCGTGGTGGTGGCCGCCACCGTCAGCCTGTCCATAGTTTTCATCGTCATGTTCGCAAAGGTGGTAGGCAGTACGCTGCCCATACTGGCGGAGAAAATCGGAGTGGACCCCGCGGTAATGGCAAACCCCCTGATTTCCACCATAACCGACGCCGTGTCCCTGCTTATTTACTTCGCCATGGCCCGCATGCTTTTGAAACTTTAGAAAACGCAGTCCATACCACAAGTCCATCTGTATTTTACAGATGGACTTTTTCCTTTTGCCTTATCATTGTGTCAAAATAGAACCAAGCGTTTTGTAGAAGTCAACGAAACTCGGATAACTTGCCTCAAATTCTTGAAAAAACCATGCCGAAAATGTAAAATATGTAGATAGTCGGAAGATATTCCGGCAAATAAATCTGGCAAAATATTTAGGAGGATGAAATGAAAAAAGTACTTGCATTAGTGCTGGCGCTGACCATGGTGTTCGCGCTGTGCGCCTGCGGGTCCAAGGCCCCGGCAACTACCACGGCCGCAGCCAAGGGTTCCGTCTATTACCTGAACTTCAAGCCCGAGCAGGACGCTCAGTGGCAGGCTCTTGCCACTGAGTACACCAAGGAGACCGGCGTTACCGTCAAGGTCGTCACCGCGGCCGAGGGCACCTACGAGCAGACCCTCACCAGCGAGATGGCCAAGAGCGCGGCCCCCACTCTGTTCCAGGTCAACGGCCCCGTGGGTCTGGCAAACTGGAAGGATTACTGCTATGATCTCTCCAGCAGCAAACTTTACGGCGAGCTGACCAGCGACGACTTTGCCCTGAAAGACGGCACCGCCGTCGACGGCATCGCCTACGTCATCGAGACCTACGGCATCATCTACAACAAGGCCCTGCTCCAGAAGGCCGGCTATTCCGAGTCCGACATCACCAACTTCGCATCCCTGAAGAAGGTCGCCGACGACATCCAGGCCAATGCCAGCAAGCTGGGCATCAAGGGCGCCTTCACCTCCGCCGGCATGGACGCCTCCTCCGACTGGAGATTCAAGACCCATCTGGCAAACCTGCCCATCTACTATGAATACAAAGCAGACGGCATAACCTCCACCGACGCCATCAAGGGCACCTATCTTGACAACTACAAGAACATCTTCGATCTTTATATCACCGATTCCACCTGCTCTCCCAAGGATCTGTCCGCCAAGACCGGCGACGACGCGGCCAACGAGTTCGCCAACGGCGAAGCCGTGTTCTATCAGAACGGCACCTGGGCATACGACCAGATCAAGGCTGTGGGCGACGACAACCTGGGCATGCTGCCCATCTACATCGGCGTTGACGGCGAAGAGAACCAGGGTCTGTGCACCGGCTCCGAGAACTACTGGTGCGTGAACAAGAACGCCTCCGAGGCCGACATCCAGGCCACTCTGGACTTCCTGTACTGGTGCGTGACCTCCGATGCTGGCACCACCGCACTGGCCACTGACATGGGCTTTGTCTGCCCGTTCAAGTCCGCCAAGGCTTCCACCAATCCGCTGGTCACCATCGCCAACAAGTATGTTTCCGACGGCAAGGCCTCCGTTGCATGGTGCTTCACCACCATGCCCTCTGAGGAGTGGAAGAACGGCGTCGGCACCGCGCTCACCGCTTATGCGGCCGGCACCGGCGACTGGACCGCTGTGAAGACCGCGTTTGTGGACGGTTGGGCAAAAGAGTACGCCGCCGCTCATGCGGGCTGATAAAATCAGCGCAGACAGCTGACTTACTTATAAATCCCGATGGGGTGAGCGGGCCGGAATACCCGCTCACCCTTTTTGGAATATACAGCCTTCAGCGCTCATCCGCGCCTCCGGGGCGGGGGCGGGGATGAACGCCGAACAAGAGGCCGACAAGAGGCCAAGAGGAGAGAAAAAATGAAAAAAGCACTGAAGAAGTACTGGGCGGTGTTCGTGCTTCCAACGCTGGCCGCCTTCATAATCGGCTTTGTGGTACCTTTCGTGCAGGGCCTGTATCTCACGTTCTGCAAGTTCGTCACCATCGACAGAGCCACCTTCGTGGGCCTGAAAAACTATGCCTACGCCCTTAAGGACGCCACCTTCGGACATGCGTTCTGGTTCACGGCGGCCTTTGCCGTGCTGTCCACCGTGCTCATCAACGTCATCGCCCTGGCCATCGCCCTGGCGCTTACAAGAAACATGAAGGGCGCCAACGTCCACCGCACGGTGTTCTTCATGCCAAACCTTATCGGAGGCATAGTGCTGGGCTATATCTGGCTCATACTGATTAACTGCGCCCTGTCCCTAATGGGCAAAAACCTCATCGCCCTTAACGCCACCTACGGCTTCTGGGGACTTATCATCCTCATGTGCTGGCAGCAGATAGGCTACATGATGATCATTTACATCGCGGGGCTCCAGTCCATACCCTCGGACTATCTGGAGGCCGCTAAGATCGACGGCGCCAACGCCTGGCAGACCCTGTGGAAGGTGAAGATACCCAACCTCATGTCATCCATCACCATCTGCCTCTTCCTGTCCATCACCAACGGCTTCAAGCTTTTCGACCAGAACCTGGCCCTCACGGGCGGCGACCCGGGCCACGCCTCTGAAATGCTGGCCCTGAACATCTACAACACCTTCTATGCCCGCTCCGGGCCACAGTGGAAGGGCTACGGCCAGGCCAAGGCCGCGCTGTTCTGTATACTGGTCATCGTCATTTCCATGATACAGCTCAAATCCACCCGCTCAAAGGAGGTGCAGCAGTAATGCTAAAAAGAGACAAGGTCGTAAACCGCGTACTGTCCGTGATTTTTATATTCCTCAGCCTGGCGTGGATATACCCCATGTTCATGATCCTCATGGACTCCCTGAAGCAGGAGCGGGCCATCACCACCTCGTCCGCTTTCCAGCTGCCCACGGCGGACACCTTCGCCGGGGCGGAGAACTATGTTAACGCCGTATCCTCCAAGGGATTTCTCCAGGCTTTCGGCTACACCGTGCTCATCACCGTGACCTCCGTGGTGCTCATTCTGGTGTGCTGCTCCATGTGCGCCTGGTTCATCACCCGCATCAACGACAGATTCAGCAAATTCCTGTATTTCCTGTTTGTTTTCTCCATGGTGGTGCCTTTTCAGATGCTCATGTTCACCCTGTCCTCCATCGCGGACAAGCTGAGTCTAAACAGCCCCTTCAACATCTGCATAATATATCTGGGCTTCGGGGCCGGACTTTCCGTGTTCATGTTCTGCGGCTTTGTCAAGAACATCCCCGTTGAGGTGGAGGAGGCAGCCATGATCGACGGCTGCAACCCCATACAGACCTTCTTCAAGGTGGTGCTGCCAATTATGAAGCCCACCTATATCTCAGTGGGAATTCTGGAGACCATGTGGATCTGGAACGACTACCTGCTGCCCTATCTGGTGCTGGACCGCACCAAGTACATGACCATCCCCATCCTGATACAGTATTTCCGCGGCAGCTACGGCAAGGTGGAGATGGGTCCCATGATGGCCTGCATAATGCTCACCATCCTGCCCGTCATCATCGTTTATCTGGTGTGCCAGAAGTACATCATCAACGGCGTGGTCGCGGGGGCAGTCAAGGGATGAGAGATGCCGGCATACTGCTGCACATATCCAGCCTGCCATCGCCCCACGGCATCGGCACGCTGGGGAAGGCGGCGTACGATTTTACGGATTTTTTGGAAAAGACCGGCACCCGGTACTGGCAGATACTCCCCCTGGGGCCCACAGGCTGCGGGGATTCCCCGTACCAGACTTTTTCCATTTTTGCGGGAAACCCCTACTTCATCGATCTTGACATGCTGCGGGAGGACGGCCTGCTCACAGAAGAGGAGCTGGATGCCGTCTCCTTCGGCTCCGACCCGGAAAACGCCGATTACGGACAGCTTTACGCGCACCGCCCCGGCCTGCTGCACAAAGCCTGGAAACGGGGACGCGACCGGGATGCGGAGCCTGTCTCCCGCTTCCGGGAAGAAAACTCCGGCTGGATAGAGGATTATGCCCTTTTCATGGCGGCCAGACAGCTTTTTTCCGAAAAGCCCTGGACCCAGTGGCCGGAGGACATTCGGCTGTGCCACGTGCGTCCGGATGGGCGAGAGACCATAGAGCGCTACTCCGCGTTCCTCAAAGAGGGCGTGGATTACGAGATATACGTTCAGTACCTTTTTTACCGCCAGTGGGACGCCCTGCGCGCCTATGCCGGCGGGAGGGGAGTGGAGTTTATCGGCGACGTGCCCATCTACGTGCCCATGGATTCGGCGGACGTATGGGCGGAGCCGGGATACTTCCAGCTGGACGGAGCGCTGTGCCCCACAGAGGTGGCGGGCGTGCCGCCGGACGGCTTCACGGCTGACGGCCAGCTTTGGGGCAACCCCCTGTACGACTGGGACGCCATGGCCGCGGACGGTTTCGCCTGGTGGCTGCGCCGGCTGAAGGCGGCGTCAAAGCTTTTCGACATCACACGCATCGACCATTTCCGCGGACTTTCCGGCTACTGGGCCGTGCCTTACGGCGAGACCACGGCCAGAAACGGCAGATGGCGTCAGGGGCCGGGGAAGGCCTTCATCGACGCCGTCAAGGCCGCCCTGCCGGAAATGCGCTTTATTGCGGAGGATCTGGGCTACCTCACGCCGGATGTGCTGGAGCTGGTGCGCCATTCCGGCTGGCCCGGCATGAAGGTGCTGGAATTCGCCTTCGATTCCCGGGAGCCCAGCGACTATCTCCCTCATAACTACCCAAAGAACTGCGTGTGCTACGCCGGCACCCATGACAACGAGACTGCGCGGCAGTGGTTCGAGAGCATGTGCCCGGAGGCGCGTGAATACGCCGCGTCCTACATGGCGCTGACGGAGAGCGAAGGCTTCAATAAAGGCCTGATAAGAACCGGCATGTCCTCGGTGGCGGAGCTTTTCGTCTCCCAGATGCAGGACTGGCTGGGCAAGGGCGGCGAGGCCCGGATGAACACCCCCGGCACGGTGGGATCAAACTGGAAATGGCGAATGACAACGGACGCATTGACTCCGGCGGTCATTCAAGATATAATAACCATGACAGCGCTGTACGGAAGAGCGCGGAAACGGGAGGGATAACATGGCAGACGTAATACTTAAGGACCTGAAGAAGGTATACCCCTATCAGGACGAAGGCAAAAAGAAAAAGAAAAGCACCGAGAGCAAGGAAAAGGCCAACCTCCAGATAACCGAAGAGGGCGTGGTGGCTGTGCAGCAGTTCAATCTTGAGATAAAGGACAGGGAGTTCGTGGTGCTGGTCGGCCCCTCCGGCTGCGGCAAGTCCACAACTCTGCGCATGATAGCCGGTCTGGAGGACATCACCTCCGGTGAGCTGTATATAGACGGCAAGCTGATGAACGACGTGGCCCCCAAGGACAGGGACATAGCCATGGTGTTCCAGAGTTACGCTCTCTATCCCCACATGACCGTGTACGACAACATGGCTTTCTCCCTGAGAATGCGCAAGATCCCCTGCACGGACGACCCAACCAAGACCCGCAAGCTCACCCCGGACGAGATAGACAACCGGGTGCGCCAAGCGGCTGAGATACTGGGCATCACGGAGTACCTGGACCGCAAGCCCAAGGCGCTCTCCGGCGGCCAGAGGCAGCGCGTGGCCATCGGCCGAGCCATCGTGCGCTCCCCCAAGGTGTTCCTCATGGACGAGCCCCTTTCCAACCTGGACGCCAAGCTGAGAAACCAGATGCGCGCCGAGCTTATCAAGCTCCGCGAACGCGTTTCCGGCACCTTTGTGTACGTCACCCACGACCAGACCGAGGCCATGACTCTGGGCGACCGCATCGTCATCATGAAGGACGGCTTCGTCCAGCAGATCGGCACCCCTCAGGAGGTTTATTCCCACCCGGCCAACCTGTTCGTGGCGGGCTTCATCGGCGTGCCCCAGATGAACTTCTTCGATGCGCTGCTTGCCATCGAGGACGACGGTTATTCCGTGAAAACCAGCCATGCGAAGATCAAAGTGTCCGACCGCATAGCCGCCCTGTTGAAGGCCCGGGACGTGAAGGAGGGAGCCGTCACCCTGGGTGTGCGTCCGGAGCATTTCATACTGTGCTCCCCCGGTAGCGAGGGCGCCGTGGACGGCAAGGTGGAGGTCTCCGAGATGATGGGCTCCGCAGTGCACGTGCATGTTAACACCGGCACCTCCGACGTGGTCATGGTCATCCCCACCCTGGATCTTTCCGCCGACTACGTTGGCAAGTTCAAAAATTCCTCCGGCCTTACCTTCACCTTCAATCCCGACTCCATGCATCTCTTCGACCGGGATACCGGAAACAATCTTATCTGACCGGGGCTTTTTCTCAAAGCTCCATATCGGCCATGCGGGAGTACTCTCTGCCTGTGCAGGGGGTGCCGCCGTACTCTCTCCAGCTGCTTTTCCGGGGGGAGGCGCCCACATATTTTCCCATATCCGTCACCATAAGCTCGCCGTTCACAACGGCGAGCCTTTTTATTTCCAGCAGCGTTTCCACAGCCTCCCGGGTGTCCTCCTCGGTCTAGCCCAGGCGGGCGGCCAGCCGACTGTACAGCTTTTTGTCCCCCGCCTCCATGTCCGCCATGCCGCCAAAATTCATGGCCGCCAGGATGATCTTGAGATAGATTATCACCGCGTCAGCTCCGCCGCGGAACTGCCGCAGCAGGAGCATGTCCTCCTGAGAGAAAAAATCCCTGTCCAGCTTCATCCACCGGTACTGTCCCGTCATTCGTGAAGCCCCCTTTCCAACCTCACCTCCCCGGGGATGATAGCTTGTACGTTCTCGTACAACAAAGAAACGCGGGGGCCCTATGTTTGAGGGCCCCCGCATTTTTTCAATAAATGGATTGAAGAATACAACAGATCTGAAATGAGCTTTTTTAATAACACATGGAGAATATAACAGGCTGGGAAGATGGTTAAAAAAACAGGAGAGAAGGGAGAAGAGATTATATAAGAGATATAAGATATCTAAAAGGCTTAAGAGTATTGAGAGTATGGTCTATAAGAGAAGGCTGTATTTTTTCCCGTTCATTCCTCTTTCAGCGTTTCGGTGTTCATGGGGTTCACGTGGACGGTGCAGTGCTTCACGTCCGGGAAGTCCTGCTCCAGCTTGTGGTGGGCCGCCTCGGCTATAACATGGGCGTCCTTCAGCTTCATCTCGCCGTCTGCGGCGATCTCGATGTCCACATAGGTGCGGGAGCCGAAAAGCCGGGTCTTGATGTCGTCAACCTTCATCACTCCGGGCACGGTCTTTATCGCCTCCACCATCTCGTCGGTCTCCACCTCTCCGCAGGAGCGGTCCACCAGACGATCGATGCTCTCCTTGAAGATGGAGAAAGCCACCTTGAAGATGAAAAGGCAGATGACGATGGCGGCGACAGGATCCAGGATGGTTACGCCCAGTCTGGCGCCCAGCACGCCCGCGAAGGAGCCTATGGAGGACAGCGCGTCTGAGCGGTGATGCCAGGCCTCCGCCCGGAGGGACACGGAATTTATCTTTTTGGCCCCGGCTATGGTGTACCAGTACAGGGCCTCTTTCGTGACGATGGACACTGCCGCGGCGATCAGGGCCAGTGAGCCGGGCACGGGAATGGTCTCGCCGGAGATGATCTTGCGCACGCCCTCATAGCCGATGAGCGCGCCCACCAGCAGCAGGATGTTGCCCAGAATGATGGACACGATGCACTCCATCTTCTCGTGGCCGTAAGGATGGTTCTCGTCCGGCGCCTTGTGGGAGATCACTGCGCCCAGCATTACGATGAAGGAGCCGAACACGTCCGACGCCGAATGCACCGCGTCCGCCACCAGGGCGGAGGAGTTGGCCACGATTCCGGCGATGAGCTTGAAGGCGGTGAGCGCGACGTTGAAAATGATGCTCACGGCAGAAATGCGCATTGTTATTTTCTTGGAATTCTGGTCTGTCATGGGTCTTTACCTCCGAAAAATGAGTAAAAAATATCCGCGGGAACAAATTCATGTCCCGCAGATGTTATCTGCTGCGTTTCCCGGAAGAAAACGCCCGGCGCATCCGCGCCTGTTCATCGAGGGGCAGTTTACATCCTGCCCCCCGTGTTAGTCAACGCTAAATTTTGTTAGCCCTTGCTCTCATCGGCCTGGGCCTCCAGGTCGGCCAGATGCACGTACTCGTCGTAGGTGCACAGTCTGTCGATGACGCCGTCGGCGGTGATCTCTATGATGCGGTTGGCCACGGTCTGGGTCAGCTGATGGTCGTGGCAGGAGAAGACGATGTTCAGCGGGAAGGAGGACATGCCGCCGTTCAGCGCGGCTATGCTTTCAAGGTCAAGGTGGTTGGTGGGCTGGTCGAACAGCATGAAGTTGGCGCCGGAGAGCATCATCTTGGAGATCATGCACCGCACCTTTTCACCGCCGGACAGGACGCGCACGGGCTTATATACGTCGTCGCCGGAGAACAGCATCCTGCCCAGAAATGTGCGCAGGTAGCTCTCCCGCTTGTCCTCGGAAAACTGCCGCATCCAGTCCATCAGGGTGAGGTCGCAGCCGTCGAAGTAAGCGGAGTTGTCCACGGGGAAGTAGCTCCACTCTATGGACGCGCCCCACTTCACCGTGCCGGAGTCGGGCTCCTCTTCACCGGCGAGGATCTTGTAGAGCATGGTCACGGCCAGCTCGTTCTGGCCCACGAGAGCTATCTTGTCCTCCTTGCCCACGGCGAAGCTGACGTTCTTCAGAAGGGGCACTCCATCCACGGACTTGCACACGTCGGTGACGAACAGCCGGTCCTTGCCGGGCTCCCGGTTGGCCCTGAAGCCCACCCAGGGATAGCGGCGGGAGGAAGCGGGCAGTTCCTCCACGGTTAGCTTGTCCAACAGCTTCCTTCTGGAGGTGGCCTGGCGGGACTTGGACTTGTTGGCGGAGAAGCGGCGGATGAAGGTCTGCAGCTCTTCGATCTTCTGCTCGGACTTCTTGTTCTGATCCTTGGTCAGCTTCTGTATAAGCTGGCTGGATTCGTACCAGAAGTCGTAGTTGCCCACGTACATCTTTATCTTGCCGTAGTCTATGTCCACGATGTGGGTGCAGATGTTGTTGAGGAAGTAGCGGTCGTGGCTCACCACCAGCACCGTGCCCTCATAGTCCATGAGGAAGTTTTCCAGCCACACCACGGAGGCGAGGTCCAGGTTGTTGGTGGGCTCGTCCAGCAGGATGATGTCCGGATTTCCGAACAGCGCCTGGGCCAGCAGCACCTTGACCTTCAATCTTGGGTCCATGTCGGACATCTTCGTCTGGTGGAAGTCCGGGGACACGCCCAGACCCTGCAGCAGCCGGCTGGCGTCGGATTCGGCCTCCCAGCCTCCCAGCTCCGCGAACTCCTCTTCCAGCTCCGCCGCGCGGATGCCGTCGGCGTCCGTCATCTCCGGCTTATCGTATATGGCGTCCTTCTCTTTGCCGCAGTCGTAAAGCCGCTGGTTGCCCATGATGACGGTGTCCATGACAGTGTAGGCGTCGTACATCAGCTGGTTCTGCTTCAAAACGGACATGCGGGCCTTGGGGTCGATGAACACATGGCCGCTGGTGGCGTCCAGCTCTCCGGAGAGAATCTTTATAAACGTGGATTTTCCGGCGCCGTTGGCGCCGATTATGCCGTAGCAGTTGCCCGGGTTGAACTGCAGGTCCACTCTGGAAAACAGGGTGGTGCCGGTGAACTGCATGGAAAGATCTTCAACAGTAATCATTTGGTTTTCGCTCCCGTATCACAATTTCCGGAACATTGTAACATATATTTCGTCTTTATGATATACTTAATGCGAAATTTTGAAAGGCGGGCGGGATATGGCGCTGCTTCTGACAAACTCTCTGGCCCATCTGCTGGTGGACGCCGTGTGCGCCGCCGCCCTTTTCTCCTGCGGGGGCGACCTTACGGCGGAGCTGCTGCTCTACAACACGCTGGCGTTTACCCTGCAGTGCCCGGCGGGACTTTTGATGGACGCGCTCCCAAAAGGGGTGAAGGCGGTAAAACTCGCCGCCTGCATTTTTGCCGCGCTGGCCTGCATGGCGCCTCTGCCGGCGCTTCTAAAAGCCGCCGCGCTGGGTCTTGCCAACTGCTTTTTCCACGTCTCGGCGGGAGCGGAAACTCTCAATGCCTCCGGCGGGCGCGCCGCGCCGCTGGGCGTGTTCGTGGCCCCCGGCGCCATCGGTCTGGCGCTGGGCACCCTGTTCCCCGGACGGCGGATGCTCTTTGCGGCGGCGCTGCTGATGTGCGCCGTGCTCCTGTTCTTCGCCGGCGCTGAGCCTGTCCCCGCAAAAAGCGAAGCAAGGCCGGAGAAAGTCTCCATCTGGATACCGGCGCTGCTTCTGCTGGCCGTGGCGGCCAGGGCAGTGGGCGGCTCCGCCGTCTCCTTTCCCTGGCGGACGGGAAACGGTCTCATACTGCTGACGGTGCTGTGCGTGTTCGCCGGGAAAACTCTGGGCGGCTTTTTGTGCGACACTCTGGGCGCGTCCAAGACCGCGCTCTTCACCATACCCCTCGCCGCCGCGCTTACGGCGCTCTGCCAGGGATACATGCTGCCGTCCATGGCCGGGCAGCTTCTGCTCAATCTCACCATGCCGGTGACTCTGTGGCTCATATGGCGCGCCCTTCCGGGTGAGCCGGGCTTCGCCTTCGGACTTGCGGCCTCGGCCCTGTGGCCGGGCACTCTGGCGGGCGGCCTTTTCCGTCTTGCCGGAGCAGGCGCGCGAGTGGGCGTCGCCGTCTCTTTCGTATTCGGCCTTGTGGCCATAATCATATCGGAAAAATATCTTGGGAGGAAAAAATTATGAGAAAGCTTCTGGACACTCTGCTGATGTCCGCCGTATTCGCCGCCGTGCTGGGTTCCTTCGCTCTCGCCGACGTGGCCTCCGGCCCCGCGATCGCCGTGTACTACGGCACGCCGGTGCTCATCATTGCCGCGGCGGTCATCGTGATCATACTGGTTGTGCGCGGCGTGAAAAAGAAAAAGGCCCCGAAAAACGACGACAAAAAGAATAAATGAGCCTGTACATCGCCTGCTTCCTCACGGTGGTGACGGAGACCTGCTTTTTCGCCCTCTGCGGGTACAAAAGCCGCGCCTTCGTCACTGTCTGCGTGTGCGCGAATATTGCCACCAACCTTGCGCTGAACCTGCTGCTGGGGTATCTGAAAGGTAATGCGGTTAACATAACATTCTGGGTATACCCGCTGGAGGTCTGCGTGATATTCGTGGAATACGCGGTCTATGCGCTCATTGAGAGCCGCTCAAAAAAACTTTTCGGCCTTACGGCGGCGGCCAACGCCATGTCCTACTGCCTGGGGCTTTTTATCTTCGGCCATGTCTGAGACTGGAGGTTGAAGCCGGGAGAAAAAAGCGGTATAATGCACACCATGATCCCGAAAGGGGGACACGGCATGAAAAAACGCATTTTTTCGATAATACTGGCGCTTTCTTTGTGCGTATCGCTGGCGGTTTCCGCCTTTGCCGCCACGGCGGAGCAGTCCGCCGCCGCGGACGAGCTCTACACTCTGGGGCTTCTGCGGGGCGGGGACGGCGGCTTCCGCCTGGACGACACCGCCACCCGGCAGGAAGCTCTCACCATGATCGTGCGCCTGCTGGCCAAAGAGGAGACCGCCCTTTCGGGGACGTGGAAGCATCCTTTCACCGATGTGAAGGCCTGGGCGGACGGCTACGTGGGATACGGCTATGCAAAGGGCCTGGTAAAGGGCGTGGGAGCAAAGACCTTCGGCGGGGAGAAGGACGTGTCCGTTTCCCAATACCTGGTCTTAGTGCTGCGTGCGCTGGGTTATTCCGAGTCCGCCAAGGACTTCACCTGGCGGGATCCGGCCACTCTCTCCGTGAAGCTGGGTCTCATTGCCTCGGCAAAGGATGCCGCGTCAGGAACGCCCTGCACGCGGGGCGAGATGGTTTTGATAACGGACAATGCGCTTTCAATTAAATTCAAGGGAGCGGACACCACGCCACTTGATAATCTCCGGGCGTATCTGGCGGGGGACTCATCTGGCCTGAGCTCCACCCAGATAGCAAGAAAAGTGGCTGGGGCGGTATTTTCCATCGACACCTACTACGACCTGGACTGCGAGCTGCATTTCGCCGTGGGTAGCGGCTTCTTTCTCACAGCCGACGGCGTGGCCGTGACCAACTACCACGTGCTGAAAGGCAGCTATGCAGCCCGTGTGGAGCTTGTTTCCGGCGAGACTTACCCCGTGGAAGGCATCATCTCCGCCGACAATCTCCGGGACGTGGCCATAATCAAGGTATCGAAAACCGCCGTGGACGGCAGCTCCGTCTCCCGGTTCCCCACGGTGACGCTGGGCCGCAGCGCCCTTGCGGAGGAGGGGGATCCGGTCTATGCCTTCGGCTCTCCTCTGGGACAGGCAAATACCATGACCGACGGCGTCGTATCCAACATCTGCCGGTATGTGGACGGATCACAGTTCCCGTACATACAGGTCTCCGCCAACACCGCCAAGGGCAGCAGCGGCGGCGCGCTGGTGAACGACCGGGGCGAGGTTATCGGCATAACCTCCGCAAAATATAACGGCGCGGAGGACATGACTCTGTGCATCCCCATCGACGACACACTGTCTCTCTCCCGCACCGGCCCGGTGATACCGATGCAGTCCTTCGCCATTGCGGAGTCGGGCGTGGAGCAGGACGTCAAATGCTCGCTCACGGCGGGGAAGACCTCTGTGACCTTGAAAGCAGGCGAGGTACAGGGAGTGCTGGTCTCCACCGACTGCAAAAGTGCCGTCATGCTCTCCGCCGAATCCTCCGACGAGACCGCGGTGTACGCCGGCTTCGGCGATAAGGTATCTGACACCAGCTACATGCTCTTCATAGCGGGCATAAAGCCCGGCACGGCCGCTGTGACCGTGAAGTTTCTCTCCGGCTACGGAAACCCCGACGCCTCCGCCGTAATAAACGTTACAGTGACGCAGTAAAGGAGTTTTAATAATATGAGAGTGCCCAGACTTACCGCCTATCAGATAATCCTTGAGGCGCTGTGCCTTGCCGCCCTCGTCGCCGGGCTCACCTACGCGGCCATAAAGTACCCCTCGCTCCCGGCGCAGATACCAAATCATTTCGACGCCGCCGGCAATGTCACCGACTACTCCGGCAAGGGGTCCGTCTGGATTCTGGAGGGCGTCAACATACTCATGTACGCCATGATGACGGTCTTTATCTTCATCCCCGCCGTCATCGAAAACCCCAACGTAACATGGAAGATAAATCCGGCGTCCAAGCCTCTGCTGGCCCGGGACACCGTATCCATGCTGGGGGAGACAAAGCTGGAGTGTATCGTTCTCTTCGACTACTGTCTTATCCCCATGGTCAGGGGCGGAAACATGTCCTCCTGGCCCATCTGGGCCATAATCGGCATTATGACCGCGGGCATAATACTGCGGCTGATGCACATGAAAAAAGTCAGCGCAATGCGCTGAGCTCCGACGGGGCCGCCATCATTTTTCAAAAAAGAAGGCTTTAATATGCAATCCACAAAGCTGGGAGCGAGAAAGTGGGCCACGCTGATCCTTATCGGTCTGTTCGGCCAGTTCGCCTGGACCATAGAGAACATGTACTTCAACGTCTATCTCTACAACACCATCTCCACCGACCCCGGCTATATCGCCGCCATGGTGGGCTGGTCGGCGGCGGCCGCCACTGTGACCACCCTTCTCATGGGCGCCCTCTCCGACAGGGCCGGCGCCCGCAAGCCCTTCATCTGCGCGGGCTACATCCTCTGGGGGCTTTCCACCGCGGCCTTCGGCTGCATCACAGTGGACAACGCGGCAAAGTGGTTCCCCGCGGCCAACGCGGTGCAGGCAGCTGCCGTGATGATCGTGGTTATGGACTGCGTCATGACCTTCTTCGGCTCCACGGCCAACGACGGGGCCTTCAACGCCTATGTGACGGACGCGACGGACAACACCAACCGCGCCCGGGTGGAGAGCGTGCTGGCCGTGCTGCCGCTTCTATCTATGCTCATCATCTTCGGGGCCTTCGACGGTCTGACCAGAGCGGGGGAGTGGCGGAAGTTTTTCAGCATCTTCGGCTTCGCCGTGACCGCCGTAGGCGTGATAGGACTGCTGCTGGTGAAGGACTCGCCCTTATTGAAGCCCCGGAAGGACAGCTATTTCAAAAATCTGCTCTACGGTCTCAGACCCGGAGTCATGGCGGAAAATCCGGAGCTCTATCTCTCCTTCGCCGCCTTCTGCGTCTTTTCAGTCGCGGTGCAGGTGTTCTTCCCGTATCTCATCATATACATGCAGAATTATCTTAAGCTGAACAATTACGCGCTGGTGCTGGGGATAGTTTTGATCTTCGCCTCACTGGTGAGCGTGCTGGCCGGCAGGTTCATCGACCGCATAGGCAAGACGCGCTTTGTCGTCCCGGCGGGCATAGTGATGTTTGCGGGACTGGTGGGCATGTATTTTGTCCGGAGCGCCGCGGGCGTTATAATCGCGGGCTGCGTCATGATGTCCGGCTACATGATGATGGCCTCCGTGCTGGGAGCCAATATCCGGGACTGGACGCCGACTGACAAGGCCGGGCATTTCCAGGGCATACGCATGATCTTCGCGGTGCTGCTGCCCATGGTGATAGGGCCCAACATCGGCGCCGCCGTCATCAGGAGCAGTACCCAGACATACACGGAACTGGGACAGGTGAAGTCCGTGCCCACGCCCGGCATTTATATCGCCGCCGCCGCGGTGCTGCTGCTCACCGCCGTTCCGGTGGCGTTTTTAAGAAGTCGGGCGGGAATTCCCGGTGACTTGTCTCCGAGATGAAAGCCCGCCTGTGTAGTGGTTCAGATATCCTATATGCATAGCGATAAATTACCGCCAACACTTGTATTATACGCCATTTAGGATTATACTATATGTATGGAAAACAAATACACTCACGCAAGAACCTGCGTGTATAACATCAATTATCATATCGTTTGGTGCGTCAAATACCGTAGGAAAGTCTTGTCTGCTGACATAAGCAACAGGCTTATAGAACTTCTCAAGGCTATTGGCGAAGAAAAAGGCTTTACTGTAGTTGAATGCAGGGTCGGTGAAAATGACCATGTTCATTGCTTCGTATCAGCCCCGCCAAAGATTTCCGTTACTCAGATAGTCAAATATCTAAAAGGCATTTCAGGTAATCAATTATTCCAGGAGTATCCACAGCTCCGTAAATCCTTATGGAAGGGTCAGCTTTGGAACGGCTCTTATTTTTGCGAAACCATTGGCTCTACATCCGAAGAAAATATCCTCCGTTATATTGAAAGGCAAAAAAGCTGTCAACTATGAATAAAGCAATCAAGTACAGGATTTACCCTACAACTGAACAATGTGTACTTTTTGCAAAGACGTTTGGCTGCTGTCGTAAGGTTTATAACCTCATGCTCTCAGACAAGATTGACAGCTATAAGGCTACAGGTAAATTCATTTCTGTCACTCCTGCCAAGTATAAGAAAGATTATCCGTACCTGAGTGAAGTTGACAGCCTTGCCCTTGCCAATAAGCAGATGGATTTGCAGTCTGCATTCCGTAACTGTTTTAGTAAATCCCGCAAAAAGAAAAGCGGGTTTCCCAAGTTCAAATCAGCCAAACATAGCCGCAAGTCTTATACCACCAACAATCAGAAAGGCACAGTTGCTATAATTGGTAACGGAATCAGGCTCCCAAAGGTCGGAATTGTTAAAGCTGTAATCCACAGACAACCTAATGTGGACTGGGTTATCAAGGCTGCAACTGTATCACAGGAATCTGATGGTAAGTATTATATTTCTGTGCTGTTTGAGTTCGAGACTCCTGAATGTGATTATACTGCCGATACTACAAATGCGATAGGTTTAGACTATGCTTCGGATGGCTTATACACAGACCACAACGGTAATAAAGGTACTGACCATAAGTTCTACCGTGAAAGCCACGCTAAACTTGCCAAAGAGCAACGCAGGCTTTCTCGCAAAGTTGGTAATAAGAAAGGTTCTGCAAAATCCAGCAATTATCTGAAGCAGCTTCAGAAGGTCAATAAAATACACAGGCACATCGCAAATCAGCGTTTAGATAATCTCCACAAAATATCTACTGAGATAGCCAATCAGTATGATGTTGTATGTGTTGAGAGTCTAAATATGCGTTCTATGTCAAACAAAGGTTTTGGCAATGGGAAAGCCACCCTCGATAACGGATACGGACTGTTCCTCAATATGTTGGAATATAAGCTATCCGACAGGGGAAAATATCTTGTCAAAGTCGATAAATGGTTTCCTTCAAGCCAAATCTGTCACAACTGCGGAATGCTTCATCCTGAGATGAAGAACCTGTCTATCAGAGCAATGGATTGCGATTGTGGATATCATATTGACCGAGACCAGAACGCCGCACTCAATATCTTACAAGAAGGGTTGAGGTTACTGGATGAATCATTCAAAGTAGCATAGTAATTATAAACGGTAGGGATGGAATAGCCCTAACCTAACGCCTGTGGACACTGCATAAGACTTAGCAACGCGGTAACGCGTCAGCCAAGCAGTGGTGGTTGAAACAGGAAGCTCGGTAACTTGTTGCCGAGTAGTTCACGGAAAAAGGAAAAATAATACTGCGTAAAAAGGGCGCGTTGCAAAACGAACCTGGGTGAAAAACAGAGAATCGGTCAGCCCGAAAGGGTTGGCCGATTCTCTGTTTTGCGTTAAAATGAATTTATGAAGAAACAAATAACGCAAAACCAGTATAACCTGACAGAGCGTCACGGTCAACTGGTAATCACACTGAACAATGAAATAATAATACCGGAGAATGACCCTGTGCGGCTGCTGAGCGCCCAGCTTGAGGAACTGGAGTACGGGAAACTGTACGAAGCGTATTCTTCCATAGGGAGAAAATGGGCGGCCGACCCCAAGGTCATGTTCGAGGTGTTAGTACACGGATACCTGTGCGGTATATACTCCAGCCGACAGCTGGAGGAGGCGTGCCGGAAACGAGTGGACTTCATGTGGCTGCTTGGGGATGAGCGCGTACCCGACCACAGCACGCTCTCACGCTTCCGTAAACGCTTTGCTCCGGAGATCGAGGATCTGTTTTACCAGTATGCGCGGTATCTGGAGGGACTAGGCGAGACAGACCATGGCACAGTCTTTATTGACGGGACGAAATTGGAGAGCCGCGCAGGGAAGTACAGCTTCTGCTGGCGCAAGAGCGTGGAGAAGCAGCTTGGCAAGCTGCGGGAGAAGACCGGCTGCAAGACGCTCAAGCAGGCTAAGAAGAAACTGGGGCAGATGAGCCTGTGCGTAGAATTTGTCAGCGGCAAGGGCAAGCGTAAGAGCCCGGAGCAGCGGGAATATGAGGCTTTTGCGGAGCTGTGCCGGCGCTGGGAGGGCTATGATCACTCCCTTTGCGTCATGGGTCAGAGCCGTAACAGCTATTCCAAGACAGACCCGGACGCCACGTTTATGCGTATGAAGGAAGACCATATGCGCAACGGCCAGCTCAAGCCGGCGTACAACGTCCAGATCGCTGTAAACAGCGAGTACATCACCGGCGTGGGCGTGTTCTCCAACAGGACGGATTACGGAACGCTGATTCCGTTCCTGCGCGGGCTGGAGCATCACCATGAGGCACGGTATGAGGAGATAACCGCCGACGCCGGGTATGAACGGCTGGAAAACTACCTGTATCTTGAAAGCACGGGGCAGATGAGCTTCATAAAGCCTCAGAACCATGAACAGGTAAAGAAAGCGTCCTTCAAAAGGCAGATAGGGCGCATTGAGAACATGAACTACGATGAAGCAGATGATTGCTACATCTGCGCCGCCGGGCGGAAGCTGAGTCTGCGGCGGGAGTGCAGCAGCCTTGTGCATGGCAAGATCATGACCACGGCGTATTACCGCTGCGAGAGCTGTACCGACTGCGAGTACAGAGCGCAATGCTGTCAGGCGCAGGACATGAACGAGCCCAAGGAGCTAAAGCTCAAGCGGGAGCTGTGGGAGAAGCGGGCGGTCTCGGAGGCGAACATCACGACGGAGCGCGGGGCGTATCTGCGCCTGTGCCGGAGCATACAGGTGGAAGGCGCGTTCGCGCTGCTGAAGAACGATTTTGGCTTCCGGCGGTTCCTCACGAGAGGCAAGCGCAACGTCCATACGGAGCTGTATCTGCTTTGCTTGGCGTTCAACGTGAAGAAGTACTGGATGAAGCGCGAAAACGGGCGGCTGAAAACGCATCTTTCTGAAATTTGCATTTCCTGAAAAAGTATAACTGAATATTCCACATTCCAGGCCTGCGGCATCGCCGGAGGCTCCTTTTGCGTACGAGGTTTTCCTCAAAACCGCCCTTTTGCTTCTTGCCTGCCCATGTCTCCTCCTTCGTTTCGTGTAAAAATGCGCGTTGCAAAACATTTCCGTTTTGCAACGCGCCCTTTTATTTGTGGCAGAAGCATGTGAAAAAGAAATCTGACGCCCGTCTTCCCGCGGCGGTGCCCGGCGCAGCGGGTCTTATGCGAAAAGAACGCGCTGCGTCATGCTCTGCTCTTTGTCCTGCCGCGTGACAGGAAAAATGTCGCTGCGGCAAGCAATATGGGCAGGATATGCTCTCTTACAATATTACGTTTTTGGACAAGAACAGGGATAAGATGAAGGTGCTGTTTAATGCTCTGTCGAATGACTCTTTTTTTGACCATTTGATGCGGCAGTCCTTTATAAGTACCTTCTTTGACCGGGAAATCCTGCAAAATTTCCCGCCGTCTGAGAGCAAATATATGAGACTGTTTATCTCTCATGGAATATACGCCATAATCCGTGATTGGATAAGCAGTGATAATCCCGCATCCCGGGAAGAGCTTATTGCGTTGATCCTTTCCATAAGGAAAAGATTTGAGCTTAATAATTAGAGCCCGACAAAAATGTCGGGCTCTAATCTGTCTGAGATCGAATAATGCTTCAATATAATGGCTGCCGCAGCGCACGGTACATGGCAAAGCATGAGTTTGTCAGTTTACATGCATTGATCGTTCCAGCAATGCAGCGGCGGGCCGGCTTTGGCTCGGATCAGCTGAAGCAGTTCCAGCACACTGCGGAACTCAATAATTTCATCATCAGTCCGCATAACGCCCTGCCACTCTCCAAACTCTGTGCCGGTAATCTCAAGCCCGCATCGGAAATTCGGCCTGTCAGTCATGATAGTGTCCTCCAGAAAATTATCTCTTTGTGTGATTCGTAAATCTTCATCCCCACTGAAGTCCTGGCTTCACCGCCTTGAGCTTCAGGCTCCATATGACCACGGCTGTCTGAGCGTTCGTGATGTTAGCCTTTGGCAGCAGAGTTCCGTCCGAATACCCGCTGAAGAAACCCAGCGCCACCGCGGCCTCAAAGTTGTTTACGGCATAGCCGCTGACACTGGCGCGGTCGGAGAAGCGGTCGAGCCTTCCCGCGGTATCCGCCGGGATCAGCCCGCTGTTCCGCAGACTGAACGCGCGGATAAGCATGGCGGCCGCCTCCTGGCGCAGTATGGGCGCGTCTGGGCCGAATTTCGTTTCGGAAACGCCTGAGATGATCCCGCACTGGTAGGCGGTCTGCATCTGACGGAAGCCCTGCATATCCGTCCTGACGTCGCTGAACGGGAATCCCGTCCGCACGGCGTCGCGGCTGCTGAGTCCCAAAGCGTTTACTATCGCTGTACAAAACTCGCGGCGTGTCGTCTTTCTGCCCGCGGCGAAGTTTCCGCCCGCGTCCAGAGCCATGATCCCATTATTCACTGCTGCACGGATGGAACCGGCGGCCCAGGCTGGGAGGCCGGAGGCGTTTCGGATAAGGACGGCGGCTTTGGCCGCGGTATTTCTTGACGTGAGAGCGGACGATTTGTAGGCCCCCGCCGACCAGTCACTCATGGGGTTCACGACGAAGCGGTCGGTTTTCATCATCTGCTCGAGCTGGAACTCGATGTTGAACGAATCGGTCATGCCCGGCGTGAGCTCGTCGAGATTGTAGATGAGCGGCGCCGGCGGTGAAAACGGCGGGTCCGGCAGCGGGACGCCGGTCACCGACATGCCCGACACTATGTGCCGCATCTGATAGACGCTCCGTGTGGCCGCGTCCTCCTCGGTGAGCGGTTCGCTGGCTCCGGCATTCGGCGAAATCACCTGCTTTGCCGTCTGTATCCCGGTGAACGCGCTGAGGTCCATATCCGACGGCACCCTGTAAACGATATTCGGCACCTCGGCCTTTCCATAGGTCGTGGTGGGCGCGCCGGTGGGGCTCATTACGGTGTATGCCCAAGTCACCGTGACCGTCGCCGGGATGTCCGGCTTCAGCACCTCCCAGCGCCAGCGGTAGGCTGCCTGTGTGCTGGTCCCCTCACTGCTGCTGACGGCGCTTCCCAGCGTCAGGGCCGGTATGCTCTTATTTTCATATAGCAGGACGGGGAACGGCGCGTCGGGGTAATACTCGAAGTGGTTCGGGTAGCGCACATTGGCGGCCGGGAACTTGACATAGCCCAGATCCATGGGCGGGAACGGTCCCTGAACATAGCCGGGCGGAACCTCTCCCAGCGCGGCATACAGATTTGCCGTCCCCGTATACGCCCGGCTGCCGCCCTTGTTTACGGCGATGAGCTGCAGCGTTACGTTGTGCTGCACGCCGATGGTGCTGCCGGCATAATCCGCGATGGGCACCTCCTGATCGATGGTCAGGCGCCGCACGACGATATTGTGCCTTGTGGTCAGTCCGTATTTTCCTGACGGCGTCAGTGTGCCGTAGGTATAGCCGCTGTCATTGATCTGCCAGCGCAGCTCGCAGTTCGGCTTCACGTCGTAAGCGGAGAGAGCTGCGACATTCAGCCCGGGTTTTTGCAGCGCGTACTGGGTGACGTCCTTCTTTGCGGTAAACACGGCTTTTTCTGTCGCATTGGTCGTCTTGTCCGTTGAATAGACGGTGACCGGTCCCTCGTACCAAATACGCTTCTGAGTGTCGAACTGCACCTCGGCATTGGGCACATCCATCGCAGTCAGATCCTTGCCCGAGGGCGTCTGAAAGTTTACCGTATCTTCAAAATAGTCGCCCTGCAAATTGGCAGCGCCCTGGAAGGCCTCACCGGCGACAAATGGGCTTGCCGCCTGGATGATGTCGGTCTGGCCGCCGAAGCCGGGCGCCTTCACAATGATGCTGTCCCCTTTGCTCACATCCACGTTCCACGCTCCGAAATCCACTCCCACGTGTCCGTTTACGCAGGCGCATCCGTTCGCGTCGGTGGTCACGGTGTACTTCGCCGTGGGATTCTGGTTTGCTCCGCCCTGCGGGTCGTTTCCGGCGGCGTAATACCAGATCTCCAGATTCCGGTTGGCAAAGGGCAGCTTATCACTGAACGGGTCGCTGTACGGCTCCGCGGAGCCGCTGGGCCGCTTCATGAATGCGGCAAGATTGATCTTGTTCTGATAGCTGCAGAGGCGGCTGAAATAAAATACCACGTCGTCCTGCTCGCGCATGGTCTTGCTGCGCTCCAGGATCGGCAGATGATATTCTATCAGCGTCGTCCGGTCGTCCAGAATGGTCACGAAGGCATGCACCACCACGTCCACGCCGTAGTTCATGGTCGTCGCGGTAAAATCGGCGTAGGCGTAGAACCCCAGTCTGAGCTGGGCGTCGAACACGTCCACGCCCAGGATCTCCAGCTGCACCAGCGGCGTCACATAGACGCCCGCGTGGATGTAGCCCATGGGGTCACACTCCGCGCCCGAAAATGAATCGAAGCCCTTGTTGATGTGGAAGGAAGTCGGGACGCCGAACTTCGTGTTGCCGTAGACGCTGGCAGACGCGATGACGCCCTCCTCCGCCCTGACGGTCAGTGTAATGTCCCCGTCAATGTTAAGCACGAGGTAGATACCCACCCGCACGGCGCCCAGCTTGGGGATAGATATATCCAGCGAGAACACCGGGCAGTACATCTCCTGCGTGATCTTCACGTCCAGCAGCGCCTTCAGGTCGATGAACTGCGCCGCGTCCACGAAACCGAACTCGTAGCCGTGGAAAAGCGAGTAGTCCGCCACGATGCCGGGACTTATGCCCAGTGCGCCCTCCAGATGGAGCTTGACGGAGGACTGCCCGGAGCCGAGATTGAAGGAGGAAAAAATGTAGTCGCCGTTGTAGCGGTAGATCTTCGAGCCGCGGCTTTCAAAGAGCTGGTACATCTTCTGCATGTCGGCTGAGGGGACGCTGCCGCTCATGAGCTTCTGACCGCCGCCTCCACTCTGACCGGCGAGAAGCTCGGCGTATTTCTCCACCGGAATGCCCTTGACCGCGTACTCCGTGATGTTGGCGGAGTTGGGCAAAATGACCTGCCGGGGAATGGTGAACTCGCTGAAGAGCTCGTACATGGTGGGCCGCGCGGTCACGTAGGTGCCGTCCGCGTTGACGCTCAGGATCTTGAGGCTTTTCTGCGACGCCTCGTCCACGACGATATCCCCCGCGGAAAGCACGGCGCCGGGAATTTTCATCGCGCCGCCCGAGAGCTTCGCGCCCGACAGATCGCTGAACCTGACCCGACTGTTGTACTGATACGTCACATTTGAGATGGCCGCCGGCGTGCCGGCAGCGGATGAGGAATATGCTTCCGCAGCCGGAGCGGCAGCGGAAAATATGAGCAAGAGACACAGAAACAATGCTGTCATTCTTTTCATTTGAATTCCCCTCCCGGAAATATCATCTGCGTTCCTTCCGTTACAGTCTGGTTCCGCAGCCGCCGCAAAACTTAGTGCCGGGCGGATTCTCCGTCCCGCAGGCGGGGCATTTGCCCGCCGCCGGGGCGGTCATGGACGCGCCGCACTGACTGCAGAACCGCACACCCTGGGCGTTTTTCGCGCCGCACACGGGACATACAGCCAGCTCCATGGACGCGCCGCAGTTGCTGCAGAATTTTCCGTTTCCGGCTGGCTTGCCGCAGACCGGGCATACCACGGTCTTGCTCTCCAGTTTGCCGCTCCACACGGTCTCGGTCTCCGCTTTTTCGTCAATGTTTCGCTGCATGGCCGCTGCCCGCGCCTTCGCCACCGAAACCTCCTGCCGGGGCGCGCAGTCGGTGCAAAGCTCCTCATCCTCGTTGAAACAGGCGTCGCAGACCCACTGGCGGCAGCCGTGGCAGCGGTGGAAATGCCGCTGTGCTTCATTCTTAGCGTGCTCAAAGGCATTCTCATGCTCCTTCTGCCACTCCGGGCTCATGCCGGAAAGCCGCTCGGACAGAATATCTCCGCCTCTCTCCAGCGACCAGCCCAGATCGCCCATCCGCCCGCCCAGCAGGCTGCCGAGAACGCCCGCACCCCGTGTGAGTCGCATCAGGCCCTGACCCTTTTTGTACGTCTCCGACTCCACAAAGCTGCTTTTTACCCCGTCGTTGCAGAGATCGCAGTAAAACGTGAACTGAAAACCGGCCTCGGTTGAGTTGTCCTCGTAATTTCTCGTGAAGGATTGAAGCATATCTTACCTCCCGCTTCCCATCGGTCTGAGCTTCTTGCCGCAGGCCGTGCATTTTTTGTTTTCAAAAAACTGCGGTACGCCGCAGCGGGGATTTTCGCACCTTATCATCAGCGAACTGCCGCATCGCTCGCATTTTTCCTGCACGAATGTGCGCCCTCCGCAGTGGGGACAGTCCACATACAGCGACCGGCCGCAGCCGGAGCAGACTGCCAGTGTTTTCTCCACCGGGCGCAGACAGGCCGGGCAGAGATACCCAAAGGGGCTGCCACTGCCGCAGACGGGGCAATAATGGGAATCCGGCTCAATATAGCTCCCGCAGTGGACGCAGGGCTTTTGATAGCTGGCCATACTCAGTCCTCCTGCTTTGCGCCGCACTCCCCGCAAAAGCGGGTGCCGGGAGCGAGCTCTGCGCCGCAGACTCGGCAGACCATGGGGCCGAGCTTCGTGCCGCACTCCTGGCAGAACTTCACGCCGTCCGGGTTCCTGACGCCGCACGCGGGGCAGGTGTGCATCGCCTCTTCCCGCTTTTCCGCCTGTTCCTCCATCTGCATTTCCTGCTGTGCGCATGAAAGCTCCGCCTCAGCCGCAGCCAGCCTTTCCCTGATGCGGGAAAGCTCCGCTTCCTGCTGCGGGAAGCGGCCGGGGTTTTCCGCCAGTGCGCGTTTGCCGATGTCCGCGAGTAATGCCGCTTCCTCTCTGCGCAGATCCTCCAGCAGAGAGCTCATGTTCATCAGCTTCACGCCTGGGTCGTCCTGAGGCATGAAGCCAGAAAGACCGCGCATAAGTCCGCCCAGATTTCCAAACAAGTCGTTTGCCATTTTTTAAACTCCTTCCTCCTCAAAAAGCTCCCTCGGCGCAAGTTCCGCCGTTCGGTACAGGCGCAAAACCTCCGTTTCATCCGTAACGCTCAGTTTGCGAAAGACCGATCTGAACAGCCTGTGTGCGTCGCGGCGGCTCAGCAGCATGGTCTCTGCCGTCCAGCGCGCCGTATAGCCCAGCCGGAACCAGTCGAAAGCCCGGCGTTCCTCCCCGTCCAGCAGAGATAGACGCCAGCTTTTTTCCGCCTCCGCTGTAAGTCCTTCCGGCGGCTGAGGTGCCGCCTGTTCTGCATTGCTAAACCAGTTCATCGCGCGCCTCCTTTTCTGTTTCCGTATCCATTCTGGAGGCTGCCGGCACACCTGACAATCTCCCAGTTTTGGGAGTGGCGCAAAAAATGACCCCTCCCAAAACTGGGAGGGGTCCGCAAAGCCGGGCTCAGCGGGATTATTTTTCGTCGCCGCTGCCATGTTCGGCGCCAAAGCGGATAAACAGTTCCGCCCGGCTGTTGATGCCGAGCTTTTTGTAGATGGATTTGCTGTATGTGGCAACGGTGGCGGGGGTGAGCTTCAGCTCCGGCGCGATCTGCCGCAGGGTCATGCCTTGCAGCAGCAGCAGAGCCACCTGCTTTTCTCTCGGCGACAGGTTCGTTCCGTCAAGCCGTGACACCTGTCTGACCAGTCCGCCAGTGTCAGAGTGCGCCGCCGGGGGCGTGCACATATACACCGCGCTCAGCTCCCCGGACCAGTCCGAGAGAAAAAGATACTGAGAAAATGCCGGAGACAGCAGCAGGAACGCGGCAAAGAATCCGGCAGCCGTTACAACTGCCGCCGGTGTTCCCGGCAGCCGGAGCTGCAAAAGTTCCACCGCCAGAAACAGCGCGCCGACAAGCGATATGCACAGAAGCACGAGCCGCTTGTGCATTCGGAAATCGCAGAACCGGTTAGTAACGCAGCCGACAAGATAAAACGCGGCCAGGAAGCCCAGTTCTTTCAGTTCCGCGAACATATGGGCCATCTCCGGCAATCCGGCATACCACATCCAGTAACTCAGAAGCGCAGAGAGGAAGAAAATGTTGCACAGCGTCCATACGCTGCGCCGGAATATCACCTGGACGGCGATGCACAGCAGCAGCGGCAGCAGTTCAAGCGCCCCCCACAGGAACGACGCGGGGAGATGGCTGAAAGCAGGGGCGTAGAAACCTGTGATGCGGACGGCGAAATAAGCGATGAGAATGAAAACTGAGAGCCACACGCCGCGGTCAAACTGCGCCGCCTCCCTTGCGCCTTTTCCCGTAAAATCCTCTTGGCGGCTGAGAAGCATGGAGAACACGAGCGGCACGGCGAGGAGCAGGGCAGCGGTCTTCCGTAAAAGGGGCGGGATAGCCGGAAGCAGCGCGAACAACTTGACGAGGCGTATCGACAGCAGCATCAGCACACTGCCATAGAATCGCTCCGCGTTGTTGAGCACGAAGACAAAGGGGAAGCTGCTGCAGGAGACGCAGCCGCCGATCCCGGCCATCAGGATAAGCAGGCACAAAAACGACGGGAGGCCGGCAGGCATGACCAACCAGGGGACGAGACCCGCGGCGGCAAGGATCGCAGCATACTTCGATATACGGGCCGTGTTGTCATCCCGGCAGCAGACGAAAAAGGTGATCGCACCCGCCGTGAAGGCAAAAAATGCATAGGTGGTGACCGAAAGTCCTGCCGTGCCCGGGTAAGGAACCAGGAAAAAATTTTCGACGTTGATAAAGATCATCGCCAAGGGAAACGCAAAAAAGTACGGCAGATATTGCCTGCGGACGCTGCGAAAGGACAAAGTTTCCCTGGAGCCAAGCAGTTCCAGTACAGATTCCGACAGTGCAGAGGGATATGACCTTTTACGCATGCCAGCCACCTCTTTTGTTCTCAGCTCCCAGCCCGCAGACCAAAAATGTGCGGGGGCAAAGCTCTCGTACATCCGTGTCCTGCAAAACCGCAAACCTCCCAGCCGGGTCGTCAGCAATGCGATTTTTTATTCTTGTTTTTATCGTACAGGATAAGTGACAAAAAGGCAATCATTTTGTGCAAAGGTGCCCCGCCGCGGAGGGCGTGGCTGGCCGTCCAGAGTGTAGCGGATCTCCGCGCCGGACGCGCCTGTCAACTTCTTTGCTTGTTTTGATTACAGACCGCTATCTTTTCCTGTTCCCAGGGAGGGCAGTTATTGAATTCGAACACGCGTTTCTTGTTTTCTGCCTGTTCGTCCATCAGTCCGGCGTCACAAACTCTGTACGGAAGTCCGGCTTGTTTTCTTTCTGGTTCATTATATTTCTCCTTAAAAAATGGTTCTGTCTATTGAAGGACAGAACCATTTTATCATTATTCAGTTATCTTATCCAGCCAAGTCCCGGCCATTCGTCGCCCCACGGCAGAAGTATTGGCTCAAGTGTCGGACGAAACGGCACCATCCGGGAAATCCGGTTTTCGGCCTGCTGCACCCGTATAGTCGGGTCGGCGCTGACATATTTTGCGCCCGGACCTTCGGGCCCAGCCTTAATACTGTCTGTAAGCGAGAACTGGAGTCTGTTTGAAAGGTCTGCCGGCGGTCAGGCAACGGTCATCCTGGAATAATCCGCTGAACCGGCAGTGTCTGAAGCTGCCGGGGCCTCGGCCGCGGTCGCTGCGGTATTGCTTCCGCATCAGGGCAGCTTATTACTTTCAATCTGCGTCGGAAGCACTTTGTTTGCTGTATCAGAAGACCTTGTGCCGTTAAAAAGACTGGAGGAATAATAATGGAGATAATAGGTATCCGGGAAAAGATCGAGGCCGCCAAAAGAAAAGCCGAAAAAGAATATGACGAACAGCAGGGCATTGACTGGGAAAGCAAGCTCGAAGCCCTCAAAAACGGCGAGCATGTCGAACTTGACGAGGCAGAGCAGGAATTCCTGATAGAAAACATGCGGCAAGATTTCTTTGGAACCGTCTGCGATGAAGCGAAAATGAAAAAGTGGGACACCGCCCTGGAAATAGCCGGGGTCATTAGATCCAGGCCGAAGTCGCACATAGAAATAAGCATGACCGAACCGGTCCAGACAAAAAGTATGGCGTCTCTCTGCCTGACCACACCGTATTTTGCAAGCTTTGACCCAAAGGAAACAAAACTGATCGCCGAGCTGTTTTACCTCTCTGACAACAGTTTCGTATCTGCTTTGGGGAAAGATCTGAACATGGTGTTCAACTTCATCGACATCTGGAAGGAAAGCAGATGACGCCAGTATTCCAAGGCGCGGCAGGGCTTATGCAGCGGCAAGAGCTTCCCGGGGACGGCGGATGCTGCTGCCGTCACCAGGCTTCACTGTCGTCGAAATCCACAAGCTCGGGCTGTACCGGAGTTTCCTTCAGCACCGCTGTCATATAATTTGTCACCTGCTGGCGCATGTCCCGGCGGGATATGGTGCGGCAGTCCATCAGATCCTGGGCGACCCACAGAAAACTTATATTCCGGGCTCTTGCCTGGTCATCGAAAATTCCCTGCAGGCCGTCCATGCCCTTGCACGATATCTGGTCATACATTATCACCATGTCCGCGCTGTATTCATCGCACAGCCGCCACAGCTCGTCCACCACGTTCCTGTAGCCCCCTTTGGTGTGCTTGCGCATGGTGGTCCGCTGATAGGTCATGGCAAGATCCGCAAGACTCTGTTCATGACTGGAGGTGTCGAACATCACGGTGGATATGTGGGTTTCCATATCCATCAGCGCCACTATGCCCCAGCTGTTCTGCAGCCAGGTGGCAAAGTTTGTGTAGTAGTTCGCCGGGCAGGACCAGACGATGGCGCGGTGGCGCATCTCGCGGCAGCAGGGCGTCTTATCGGCATAAGCCTTGCGCATTATCTTCAGTATCTTTTCGTTTGTGCGGTTGAAGCGCTCGTCGATGCCGCCGCACAGGTGGAAGGTATACATGCGGTAAAGCCACATTGCGGCGCCTGTCACCTGCGGACAGCCGGTCCGGTTGGCCTCCCACACATCCAGGTGATACTGAGTGACCTGGTTGTACCTCGCCATGGCCTTTTCAAAGGCGTCCCAGTCCCAGGTCTCCCCCGTCTGCTCCTCGATGAACCGTATGCAGCCCTTTATCTCCTCCACGGCGTACTCCTGTACGGATTCCTCGTTGTATCTCAGCGGTATTCCCAGACAGTATGTGGGCAGTCTGAAATATCTGTCCTGATAGGAGCTCGTCATCACCGAACCGTCACAGGGCATGTTGCATGATATGAAGCATTTGCCGAACACCGGATAGTCGCCTTCGCGGGCAACGCCCGCCTCGCAGGACGGCAGCGGGCACACGTCAGCCGGCACGCCGTAGCTCTCTATGCTGTCCAGATAAACGGGAGGAAGCTGCTGATTGACCATTGAAGCCAGAAAGATAGGCATGGTCTGTACCGGGATACCGATGAGATTCGGGAATCCGGCCATTATGTCCAGCGGCACAAGCTCGTCCAGACAGACGATCTTATCCGCCAGCTTTCTGCTGCCGCCCATGGACAGGTCGGCGTCGAAGGACAGTCTGATCACATCGGTGGCATGGCGCACTATCATGCCGTATATCTCGCGGCCCATGCGCAGCTGCGGCCCCCGCGCGCCCTCAAGCTGCCTGTCAATAAAAGCCGGAACAGTGACATAGGTCTCCATCCAGCGGTAGCGCAGAAGTCCCTTGGCCACCTGCAGGGGCGAGCGCAGAACGAACTTGATAATATCCTTCCACACAAGGCACCAGCGATAGTAATCGTACATGGTGTCGCGCAGGCCGCGCCATTCACGGCGGACCCTCAGGCCGGTCTTGTCAAGATAAATTTTGTCCGACATCTCAGCGGCCCTCCTTGTTCTTGCCGATTTGCTTTATTTCAAGGCTCTCCACGAACGCCTGAACTCTGGTACGCAGCTGCCCTGAAGCGGCACCGGTATACTGTCTGTCTATGCAGACCGTGGGGATGCCCCGCTCGTCAGAAAGCACGCGGGAAGCCAGCGGACGTTCGTACCCCCAGTATTCGCAGAACTTCATGGCCTCATAAAGTATGCCGTCTGCCTTGTACTCCCTGGCCAGCCTTTCCACTGTGTCGCGGCGCTCTTCCACCTTCTCCCGCGGCATGTAGCGCGGGCACTGGCTGGTCTGCATATAATTCTGCACTATGCCTTCCAGCACCGGCATGTTCTCCGGAAGGGATATCTCCTGCCTGCCGGGGACAGACCCGAAGCAAAATCTGTCAGCTACTATCAGGGCGCCGGATTCCTCCACCGTGCGGGTAAATTCCGGATCGTCCACCTCCGACCCGACCATCTCTATGCGGACGCGGTAAGCCGGTTTGACGTCTGGTCTGCGCTTTTTTATCTCCTCCAGCGTCTCCTTCAGCGGTCCGATGACAAGCTCCTGAGGGCAGCAGTAGGACACAAGGCAGAGTATGTGGTACTCGTACCCGGTTATGGGCGGATTGTCCAGCCTGCGGAAATCCCCTATCTCCGTGAGGACCCGGCACAGCTCGTTGTGGCGCGCAACGGAATCCAGCATGGCCTTGTCCGAAACATCCGTGCCGAATTTTTCGTGCAGCGGCTCAAGCACCTTTTCCCGCAGCTGCGAGCAGTACATCTTTAGACCGTGTTCGGTAACCTTGAACGGCACGTCCACGAAGGAAACGAAAAAATCAGGGTTCTTTACAAGCTGGAGCAGCTCAAAATGCTCCAGCGCCCTGTTCATCTCTGAGCAGGTCTCGGTTCCGGCCAATGCCGACAGGAATCCGTATCCGCCCTCGATGCCCCGCTCCACCAGCGCCTTGGAATAGCCGCACAGATAATTCGTCATGTAGTATGTCGAAATATCCAGAGAGCCTGTGCGCGGCGCGCGCAGGCGCACGGAAAAGCAGTTGTCCAGGTTGAGCAGCACCTCCGGCATATGGTAGCAGGTGTAGCCTATGGCGTGTTTGCCCGACTCCGTCTCACGCAGAACAAGCTCGTTCGCAGCGTCGTCAAGCAGGTGCTCAAACCAGATCATGTGTTTCAGGTCTTTCAATCGTACCACCTCATTTTTTAAATGCTGACAATGGTAATATTATACAGTAACTGTATAGACAATTCAATGGTGAATGTATGATTTTAAAAATATTAACGCATGGGACTGAATTGCGTCCTCGGCCGGTATCGTCTTCTTTTTGGCCCGTGCAGCAGCAGCCCGGCCGCTGTCCGTCACGGAAAGCCCGCAGCACAATGTGTATGATGCCTTGCATAACAAAAGAACCAGAGTCCGATTCCCGCCTCGCGACACTGATGCGTTTTGGGGAGGAACCGACTCTGGTTCAGAGACAGGTCGGCACTGGCTCCGTCATTGCATGCGGAACCGGTCCGTTTTCAGTTCTTTTCCGTGTCGTAGGCCACGTAGCAGATGTGGGTCTGGAGGTATTCCTCAAGACCGTGCTCGCCGTCGTCGCCGCCGATGCCGGATTTGCGTACGCCCTGATGGAAGCCCTGGAAAGCCTCGAAGGACTCGCGGTTCACATAGGTCTCGCCGAACTTCAGCTGGTTGAGTGCTTTCATCATGGTGTCGGTATTTGAGGTGAAAATGGATGAGGTGAGACCGTATTCGCAGTCGTTCGCATAGCCGATGGCCTCGTCAAGAGTCTTGAAGGTCATTATGGGCAGCACGGGTCCGAAAATCTCCTCGTGGAACACGCGCATATCCTGCCTGCCTTCGGTGATGACAGTGGGCAGATAGTAGCAGCCCTTGCCGTTTATCTTTGCGGGCTTGCCGCCGCAGAGTATCTTGGCGCCCTCGGCCTTGGCGCTCTTCACCAGCTCGTCTATATGCTTCACCTGGGCGGGATTTATCATCGGGCCCATGTCCTTGTCTTCCTCGGGGGCGCCGTATGTAGTGGCTTTGGCTTTTTTGACTATCTTGGCGATGAACTGCCTGGCCACGCCCTCCTGGACGTAAACGCGCTCGGCGCAGTTGCAGGTCTGTCCGCTGTTGGTCATGCGGGACGCCCACACCCAGTCCACGGTCTTGTCGAGATCGCAGTCGTCCATTACGATGACGGGGGCCTTGCCGCCCAGCTCCAGAGACACCTTGGTAATGTTCTTTGCGGCGGCGGCCATGATGCGGGAGCCCGCCTCCACGCTGCCGGTCATGCTGAGAAGGCTCACCTTGGGATTTGCGGCCAGAGCCTGTCCGGCCACGGCGCCGGAGCCGGTAACTACGTTGATAACGCCCTTGGGCAGTGAGCTCTTGGCCACCATCTCCGCAAATTCATAGCAGCCGCAGGGGGTGTCGCTGGAGGGCTTGAGCACCACGGTATCGCCGGCTATCAGCGCCGGGGCCACCTTGCGGCCGATAAGGAACAGCGGGAAGTTCCAGGGCATGATGCCGCCAACCACGCCAATGGGGGCCTTGTAGAGGTATATGTTCTCGTTGGGGCGGTCGCTGGTGATGATCTCTCCCTTTATATGGCGGGCCATACCGGCAAAATACTCAAAATAATCCGCCAGCCATCCGGCCTCGGCGGTAGCCTGGGATATGGGCTTGCCCACCTCCTGAGCGGTGAGGGCGCCCAGCGCGGCGGCGTTCTTACGGATGACCGCGGCCAGCTCCATCAGGTATCCGGCTCTCTGTATGGCGGGGATCTTCTCCCAGCTCTTCTGGGCCTCGAAGGCGGCGTCCACCGCTTTGTTGACGTCCTCCTCGGTGGCCTTGGGCACTTCTGCGATTACTTCTTCGGTAGCGGGGCTGAGGACCTTTATCATTTCCCTCTTGCCGTTGGGAACAAATGCCCCATCGATGAACAGCTTGTAACGTTTCATGGCATGACCTCCTAACAAGTCATTTTATTTGGCCGGCGTACAGCCGGTAAAGCACAACGATTTACATCGTAATAACATTATACTATGCGCGTACCTAAAAATAAATATAAAAGCCAGAAAAAACATCTTTTTCAGTACGTTTTCTGCCGGTGACGTCATTCGTTCCGGCAAGCATGCCGGAACTATGGCCCAAGCCGGATATACTTAGCCTCGCCCCGCGAAGCGCGCATTTTTGACCGTCAATAGTTTTTTGCTTTACTGCGTCAGCCATACGGCTGACGGGACAATTCATGGTAATTAATCCCCAGACTCACTCCGGGTCTGCGGATTTTTTCGTTTTACGCGTATCGTTATTCGCATCAGCATATCGTCCCGCGAGTCCATGGCCATTTCGTTTACGATGGGATATTCGAATGTATCGCCGCAGATCTCCAGTCCGTTGTCCCGGACATATTTCATTATCCTGTCAAAGTGTTTTGAACTGCCTTCGGTATTGTAAAAGTTATCATATGAAACGAGATACAGGCCTTTTTCCGCCAGACATTCGCCCAGCGGACTTTGAATATACGGGTAAGCGGCTCCGCCCCCGCAGCTCTCGCCATCCCGTTTCGGATATATAAACCCGATATTCGAAAGGCCGCAGGGCTGGATGCGCTGACATCGCTTCACAAAATCCACCATAACATTGACATCGTCAGCAGTGCTGTCGATCAATGAGCCGATAAAATAATGCATCTCCTCGTGCTCTTCGAGGGAGATAAAGGGTATTTTGATTTTCATTGCAAGATTGAGGTCGTCAATGAACTGCACAATATGCTCACGCGTTTGGGTGAGTTTATTCAGTTCTGCGTCTATCAGACCCAACTGCCGGGTCAGGATATCCACGGTGCCGGCCGCCGTGTAATTGCTCAGATGTTCCTTTATGGCACACAGAGGCATTCCAAGGGAACGGAGGGTTTCTATCATCCATGCCGTTTCCACCTGCGCATAGCTGTACATGCGATAGTTGTTTTCACCCCTGTACGCAGGGATCAGCAGCCCTATGGAATCGTAGTACCGCAGCAGCGGCGCATTTATTCCCGTCATTTTTGAGAAATCCTTGATTTTTAAAGCGTATGCCATTTCTTCCATCCTTGCCGGCGTCAGAAATCCGCCCGATGTTCACGATAGCAAAACCGCGGCGGATTGTCAAATTCTAAAAAAGATTGTGAAAAAAGTAATAAATGATATTGACATTCAAATTGTTAGAAGGTTTATGCTCTCCTCAAGTCAGGATGCCGCCGGCAGGAGCCGGGCTGTTCCCGGAGCGCTGGGGAGCGGGCGGCGGCGAAATATGGGCGGCATCCGAGGAGTTGAAAGATGAATAACAACGAAGCTGTGCAATCCGCTGCGGAAGCCTCCATCCCGCAGACGGGCTCAAACATGGGAGGAGAGATAATCCACGACCGGGAATTTGAAAAAGAAGTGGCCGAGTTTATAAGCGAACATCTTCCCGCAAAGGTATATAACGCGCATTTTCATATTACGCGGGGAATAGACACTTCTACAGAAGAAACCATTTTAAAGGGGACCGGTGAGCAGCCGGTTTCAGGCGGTTCAGACGCTCCGTTTTCCGACTTCCTGAGCTTTACATCCGCGAATATCGGCAGCGGACGTTTCGAAAGCGGGCTTGTGCTCCCGAAGCCGGGTTTTTTGGGCGCGTACAGAAATCCCAGATTTATTGCGGATGAGAATGTTTACAATATCGCGCTTGCGGAGAAACACGGTCTTGATGCCGGACTTCTGGTAACGCCGCAGTGCGACCCCGCAGAGTCCATGTCTTTGCTGGACGGACATACATGCATAAAGGCCCTGAAGCCGTACTGGTCGTACTCGGTGGGTAAGAACCTTTACGAGTCGGATATTCTGGAATATGCGCCGGAATGGATATGGCAGTGTGCCCATGAACGCGGGATGCCCGTGGTATTGCACCTGTCTCACACGCTCAATCAGCTCAGCGACCAGGGCAATATAAGCCAGCTGCATTATATCAGCAGCAAATATCCCCGTGCGAAAATTGTCCTGGCTCACAGCGCTACCGGCTACAATTCTCTGAAGAGCCGAAAGGGACTGGAAGCGATCAAGGGGTTAAAAAACATCTGGTTCGACTGCTCGGGGGCGCCGGATACCATAGCCACCTTTAATTGCATGAGAATGTTCGGCCCGGAACACATGATGTGGGGCGACGATTACGACTACAGCACCTTCAACGGCCGCATACGCGGCGTGGGAGCAAATTACATAGGACTAAGCGCGGAGGAAATGGATTTCAGCAATCTGTATCCGGACTATATGTTCAGGCCGATGCGCAATATTCTTGAGGGCGTCATGTCGCTGTTTGAAGCCTGCGATCTGCTTGGTCTGGATCGCAGCGACACAGAGAGAGTATTTTACCAAAACGGTAAAGAATTTTATAAATAATTTAGGAGGAAATCATTATGGCAGACCTGTTTGACAGATTTCAGATCGGCAGCATGCAGCTGCGCAACAGAGTTGTTATGAGTCCGATGGGCACCGGCGTAGATTACGACGGAAACTTTTCTGAACAGACCCGGGCGTATTTCGAGCAGAGAGCGGCAGGCGGTTTCGCACTTGTACACACGGGCTGCACCTGCGTTTCCGCAAAATATGAACCTCGTCAGGGGAACCTCCTGGACAAGCTCTCCCAGGTCGGCACTCTCAACCGTGTCGCGGAGTCGGTACACGCCCAGGGAGCAAAGCTCAGCTGCGAGCTTCTTGTGGGCTGCGGCCGCTACGGCTTTGCAGCGAAAGACCCAAACGACACCTCTGAGGGCGGCGATTCCAAGACATATGAATGGCTCATCCCGCTGGAGGGCAGCGACCTGAACAACCCGCCCTTTACCGCAAGCCCCACGCCGTGGACAGTGGATCCCAGCATCCCCTGCCGTGTTTATTCCATAGAACAGCTGCACGACCTAGAAAACAGCTTCGGTATGTCCGCAAAATTTGCAAAAGACGCCCGCTGCGACGCTGTGACGATACTGGCCGACGGCGGCTACCTCGTAGACCAGTTTCTCACTCCGGCCTGGAACTGGCGTGAAGACGAGTACGGCGGAAGCCCTGAAAACCGTATGCGTTTTCTTTCAAACCTTATCAAAGCGGCACACAAGACCTGCGGGGATGATTTCCCTGTAATAGTCAAGTTTACTGTTGCTCACCATGTGGAGGGCCTGCGCACGCTGGAAGAGGGCATCGAACTCGCCAAACTTATTGAGGCGGCCGGTGCCGCGGCGCTGATAGTTGATCAGGGCTTTACAGACGTCTGGTACCGGAACATTCCCGCCGTCTACAACGGCTACGGCACAAAAATCGATTACACATCAAAGGTGAAGGCAGCGGTAGGCATTCCCGTCGGCTGCGACGGCAAGATGGACGATCCCGTCATGGCCAGAAAAGCAGTGGCAGATGGAAAGGTGGATTTTGTCGTCCTGGGCAGACAGTCCATCGCCGACCCTGAGTGGCCGAAGAAGGTCAAGGAAGGCCGTTATGACGACATCCGCTTCTGCCTTGGCTGCAGCGAGTGCATGCACGACGAGGTATATGGCAGATTCAACTCCTGCGCTATCAACCCAACCGTGGCCTTTGAAAACTTCTCCGAAGTGAAGCCTGCGGCCGAGCCTAAGAACATTCTGGTTGTCGGCGGAGGCCCCGCCGGTATGGAGACTGCCCTCATTGCTGCGCAGAGAGGCCACAAGGTGACCATCTGGGAAAAGGCTTATCGTCTTGGCGGCATAGCCAACGGCGCTGGCATGCCCGGCTTTAAGCTGATGGTGAAAAATTACATTCAGTATATGGTCAATCAGATAAACAAGAATCCGAACATCTCAGTCGCGTACAACAAGACTGCCACTGCGGAGGATATCTTGAACTTCAACGCCGATAAAGTGGTCCTGGCCACCGGCGGCACACCGACAATACCGCCAATTCCCGGAGCAAAGGATAATCCCAGGGTCGCACCGGCCATCGAATACATGATCGGCAACTATATTGCCAGAGGAAACGTTGTGGTTATCGGCGCCGGACTTGTGGGAACGGAAGCTGCGCTGGACATCCAGGATAAAGGCGGCCACGCCGTGCTCATCGAATCTCTGGGAGGCATAGCTCCCAAAGAGGACATGCAGATGAACAACCTGATGGCCATATGCAAAATGGTGGATGACTACAAGCTTGAAACTCACTTCAATTCCATGGTCAAAAGCATAGGCGAGAAAACCGTTACTATCCAGCAGGACGGTAAAAGCGAGGAAATTCCCTATGACTATATACTTATGGCTACCGGCCTGAGAGCCAACAGATCTGTGGAGCAGGAACTCTCAAAGCGCTACGGCTATGACGAGCTGTTCGTCATCGGCGACGCAGACAAGCCGGGCAAAATATTCGGCGCCGTACACTCCGGCTTCGGCGTAGCCAAAAATCAGCTCTGATAACTCCTTACCCCCTCTTTTAATGTGCGCTGCGGAGCAACACTTCGCAGCGCATAAAAAAGGAGACTCACGTTAAAAAATAATCAAGAAAAAAGAGGCGCGGCTATGAAATACAAAATGTCAAAGGCCAAGGAAATTCTTTTCCTTATCACCATCTTCCTTTCCAGCGTAATAGTCATGGATGATATGATACTGTCTCCGACTATCAACACACTGTACGAGAAGTTCCCTAATGCGTCCGGGGCTGTCAATTTTATAGTTACCGGATGCTACATCTTTGTCGTCATCTTTTCCATAGTGGCAGGAAACCTGTGCAACCGCAGAGACAAGAAGGCGCTGATGTTTATCGGCGCGCTGTTCGGCGCCGCGGGCGGCATAGGCATGATATTCTTTATTAACCCCATAGGACTGGCGGTCTGCCGCGGACTGATAATGATCGGTTACTCGTTCACCATGACAGTAGCCATAGCGATAATCACGGACTTCTATACAGACGACGAGCGAAGAGGCAAGGTGCTGGGATACTATAACGGCGTCATGCAGGGTATTGGCGCGCTTTTAGCCTTCGCCGCTGGGCTTATGGCCACAAAATCGCTGCAGTTTGCGTATAGCCTGCATCTTATCATCATTCTGTATATCATCATGCTCGCGGTTTTCGTCCCGTCGATGAAACCCGATGCGGCCCCTGCCCAGAGCGACGGCGGCGTTGCGGAGAAGGAACCCAAGGAGAAAAAGCCGGGTTTCGGCCTCCGCTACTGGCTGCTGGTGATAAATTTCAGCATATACAATTTTGCGTTTTGCATTCCGCTGTTCTACGTCTCGGTCTATGTGGCGGAAAACGGTCTTGGCAGCGAGGCCCTGTCCGGAACGATAAACACTGTGATTACTCTGGTGGGCTTCGTGACTCCTCTGCTGTATGGCAAATTCTGCAAAGCCATAGGTAAAAATGTTTCAACCACGGCGTTTTTCCTGTCGATAATCGGCTGTGGGCTCCTGTTGCTGGCGCCCGGAAAAACTCTTGCCTTCCTGGGTTTTGGAATCATCGGCGGCGCCTGCCCGCTTATCAGGACCTGGGTCTACGACAGCATACCCGGCGTAGTGCCAGAAACTCGGGTCAACGACGGCATAGGCTATGTGACATCGATCTCCACAGTAGTGTCCTGTGTCACCGCGTATATCGTTACCTGGGGCATGACTGCGTTCCACTATGAGACCATAACCGCATTTTTGATCGTGCCGACGGTGATATTTGTCATTACTACGGCAATGGATATCGTCCTTCGGATCATAAGCCGCAAACCGGCCGCTCAGCGAATCACACAGTAAGGATATCGGGACGAACGCGTGTTTTAGTGATGCAAGCTCTTCGGCCGTTTGATTGCATACATATAAAAAGATTTCTTTTCATACTAGTCCCCGCTGACCGCAGCCCTTGTATTATAGAGTGGTAGTTATTAGAGCCCATCTCCCCAAATTTTCAGGGCTGTCTACGACCCCGTGACCCTCACCCCGCCGAGGAAGTGAAGTGGTAAGCTAAAATTGGACACGGAGATACAGTATCATAGACAAAAGGATTTCACCGTTGGGCAAGTTTGCTCCCGGAATGAACAGGAGGCTTACCGCTTCACAGATTATTAAAGAAAAGCAAATGCACACCCCCTCCGGGCTGTCGTCAGCGCGGGTTGGGGGTGTGCATTTTTGATTTGGTGGTGCGATCATGAATTGTTCAGGACAGCTTTAACGATATCTCTGGAATAAAAATCTGAGTATATCACGAAGCGGCAGCGGCACGCTTTTTCATTGGGGACATGGAGATGGCTATCAGAATAAGTATCATGCCCACAAAGGCCGCGCCAGCGAAGAACAGCCAGCCAGAGGCCATACCGCCCTCGGTTGCCAGAAATTTAGCCATAATGGGGGCATAGAGAGCCTGGCCGACATACACGGCGGTCATGAGTGTGGCGGAAATGGCCGCGAAATCTTTCATACCGAAAATGGACTGGCCCATCAGTCCGGGGATACTGGCGTTCAGCGGATACGCAAGCGCGCCGAAGAGGACTATGAGCACCATGAGCATGGTGGTGGGATTGGAACCCAGCATGTACATGAGGCCAAGGCACACTATGAATGCCACACAGACAAGTACGGCAAACACAGAAGGGCTGACCTTAGAGGTGACTTTGCCCACGCCGAGGAGCACCAGACCCGCAAGGACCAGATAAAGCGCATCCCAGTTGGAAGCAGCGGTGGAGCTGAACCCATTCATCTGCCACCAGGCAGGAGCATAGGCCATGAAGGCGCTGCCGGCCATGCAGACGCACAGGAGCGCGGCGGCCAGCACCCAGAATGAATCGGTCTTCATTGCGGTCTTTTTGTCCACGCCCGCTATGTTGCCGGCACCGGAAGCGGCTGCCTGCTGCATCTCTTCGGCCTTCTCCCAGCCCAGAGGCTTCTGCCCCATTTTCTTGGGGTCGCGGATAAGGAAAATGATGGCCGAAAGGCCGATGACCAGAGCCAGCACGGAGATTACGCGGTAACTGCCCTTGTAATCCATGTACTTGAAGAGCTGTCCGGCCAGGAACACCCAGATGGCGGCGCCGAAGCCCGCGCCGGAGAACACCGTGCCGGTAACCTGGCCGCGCTTTTCTACGAACCAGTCGGCAATGACGGTGGAGCACACCGCATGGGTGCCGAAGGTAATTGAGAAAGAGGCGAGAAATCCGGCGATGTACATGCACACCAGGCTTGCCACAGTGGAGCCGGGGGTGGCGAAGCAGTAAAAATTAACATGCAGGGCGCAGGCCAGCACCGAGATAAGCATGGTCACGCGTGTGCCATATTTGGCCATGAATTTAACTGCCACTATACTGAGAATGACATTGCCGATCGTGTTCACCGTGCCTATGATGCCCACGGTACCCAGTGACCAGCCGCTGTATTCGGAAAGGGACGTGACGAAAACTCCCAGAGTGGAGCAGACTCCCAGGTTTACGAACATTACCAGGAAGGCGCCCAGAGCGGCTTTATAGCCGAAAAAATTTTTTTCTTTTTCCACAGTTTCTCCTCCAGTATTGTCCGGCCTCTCCCGCCAGGTTGTGGCGGGAGAGATTCGGCGGGGATTATTGCAGCGACATTGCCGCGTAGAAGCCCTCGCGGATGGCATTTCCGGCCTTGGCCGGCTTCATGCAGTCGCCGATGATGGTAGTCTTGGTCGGGTACTTGTTCTGGATGGCGTCGGCCAGCTCCAGGCTTTGGGTCTGACCGAAGGCGGAGACGATAACGTCGGCCGGCAGAACGCGTCTGCCTTCGGCGGTCTCCACCTCCACGCCGGAGTCTGTAATTCCGACAACCTTTGTATCGGTGAGCTGCTCGACCTTGTATTCGTTGAGCAGGCGGAAAATGCTTATGGCATTCACCACCATCACGTCTCCCGCCAGCTTCGGCAGCATTTCAACGATGGTGAATTTGCGGCCCTCTTTCCTGGCGGCGTATTCTATGGCGGTGTCGCAGGCGGAAAGGCCGCCGCCGCAGATTACCACGTTCTCGCCCTTTGGCAGGCCGTTTTTGTGCACGTCGATGACGTTGACGACCTTGCTGTTGTCGATGCCGGGGATCTTTGGCGTGACAGCTTTGGATCCGGTGGCCACGAAAACGGCGTCGGCCGAAGCCAGGACAGGGTCGTCTGCGGACACGGAGGTGTTCAGGACAATTTTTACGCCCAGCTTTTTCAGCTGAACCTTATACCAGTCGATGAGCTGAGGCATACGCCACTTGAAGTCACCGGTGGCGATGGTCAGGAAGGTGCCGCCCACGTGATCGGCTTTTTCGTAAAGGGTCACGCTGCAGCCGCGCTCGGCAGCGCAGCGGGCGGCTTCCAGACCGCCGGGGCCGCCGCCGATGACGACGACGTTGGTGGGATGGGTGATGGGCTTGACTTCCATGTAGGTCTCAAAGCCCACGGAGGGGTTGACCGTGCAGGAAAGCTGAGTGAGCCGGCCGAAGATACGGCCAATGCATTCTTCGTTGCATACGATGCAGGGACGAATATCCTCGCGGCGGCCCTCGCGCAGCTTGTTGGCAAACTGGGGATCGGCGATGGACTGGCGGCCGAACTGGATAATATCAGCGTTGCCGCTCTTTAGCAGCTTTACGGCGCTTTCCATGCTGTGGGCTCCGGTATTGATAATGGGCTTTGTGAGGTGCTTGCGTGCCTCGTCGCACACATATGCCATGCAAGCCTCGCCGTTGTAGCGGGTCGGGAAGATATAGTCCATGGTCTCGTAGCAACCGGAATCGATGTCGAAGGCATCTATTCCGCTCTGGTCCAGCACGTCCAGGATCTTCATGGATTCCTCAATGGTGCGGCCGCCGGGGAAACCGTGATCCAGGGAAATACGGTACGTAATAAGTACCTTGGGCCCGACAACGCTGCGGACGGCGTCCACCGTCTCCATGGTGAAGCGGCAGCGATTTTCAAAGCTTCCGCCGTATTTATCGGTGCGGTGGTTCCATACCTCGGACATGAACTGATCCATGAGATATCCGGCGTGTGCGTGGATCTGTATGCCGTCGAAGCCCATGCGCATGGAGTTGGCGGCTGCCACCTTCCAGGCCTCCATCATCTTTTCGATCTCTTCAGTGGTCAGCGGACGGCAGATCATCTCGGGATTGTAGAAGGAGGGGTTGGCCGAGGATGAAATGGGCACGCGCTCGCCGATCTGGGGCATGCCGTTTCGGCCGGTGCCGCAGCTGAGCTGGGAAAATATCTTTGCGCCCCAGCGGTGCACGCGCTCAGTGAGAACAGTGCCGTTGGGGATGGATTTGTCGCTGGAAAAGTCCAGCGTACGGCCGCCCTGGGCGGTCATGGAGTCGATGAAATAGGCGCCGGTGTTTATAAGGCCGATACCGCCCTTGGCGCGCTCTTCATAGTAGCGCAGGCCGGACTCGGTCTCAAACTGCTCCGCCATGGTGGGGGTGAAGGTGCCCATGGGGGACATGCTGATGCGGTTGCGCAGACGCACGCCGTTTATCTGGATAGGCTGCCAGAGCAGACTGTAATCGTATTCCATTTTATTATCTCCTTATCTGCTGTCAGACCGCTGTCCAGCCGCCGTCGCAGCCCACGACGGAACCGGTAACATAGGAGGACTCGTCAGCCGCGAGATATACCACTGTGGTGTCCAGCTCGCCGTTCACGCCGGGCCGCCCCACGGGAGTATGGGCAACTATGAAGCCGTTCATGGCTTTCATGGCTTCCGGGCTGTTTACCTCGGACGGGAAGAAGCCCGGGCAGATGCAGTTTACCGTGATTCCCCTGGTGGCCCACTCAGCGGCCATCTGGCGGGTGAAGTTTATGACGGCACCCTTGGAGGCGCAGTAATCGCTGACGGGCATCTCATACAGGCCGCCGCGGCCAAGAATGGAACCGATGTTAATGATGCGGCCGTAGCCGTTTTTGAGCATTTCTTTGCCGAATTCGCGGGTGCAGCGCATGGTGCCGAACACATCCAGATCAATAGTAGCGATCCAGTCTTCGTCCTTGAAGCCCTCCAGAGGACCGCACTTGGCGCCGCCGGCGTCGTTGACAAGTATGTCCACCTTGCCGTACTTTGCAATGACGGTTTTGACGGCATTCTGGATCTGCTCCAGCTTGGTCACGTCGGTGGGAACTGCCAGGCACTCCACTCCCAGGGCGCGGATCTCATTTGCTACTTCATTGAGCTTGTTCTCGCGGCGGGCCAGTATGGCAAGGTCGGCACCCTGACGGGCCAGTGCCAGAGCAAACTGGCGGCCCAGGCCTGCGGATGCGCCGGTGACGACGGCGACTCTGCCATGAAGATCAAATAAAGCTTTCTTTTCCATGATGATTATCCTTTCAAAACAATATTTTGTTTACGGTCAGCAGAGGGCGTCCATGCCGGCGTCCAGACGTATGCCGGAGCCCATGATATGCGAGGAAACGTCGGAGGCCAGAAACAGCGCCAGGTCGGCCACTTCGTCGGGACGGCAGTAGCGCTTGTCGAGGTAAGAGGCGCCGAATATCTGCTCGCATTCTTCGTGGGTCTTGGTGTCGCCGAAGGTGTTTTTCTCGATACGGACGATCATGGGGGTGTCTACGCCGCCCGGGCAGATGTAGTTGCAGTGTATGCCGTGGGGTCCAAGCTCCAGTGCCACTGATTTTGCAATGCCGGCGCATGCGTGTTTGGAAGAGCAGTATGCGCTCATGCCGGCGGCTGTGGTATAGCTGCCGTTTGAGGCGATGACTACCACCGAACCGTGCCCCTGACTGATGAGATAGGGTGCGGCGTGCTTGAGAAGGAACATCACGCCGAAAACATTGACCTTGTAGACAGCCATGTACGACTCGATGGTGGCGTCCTGAATCAGCTGGTACTCGCCCTCATAGCCGGCGTTGGGAATCACTGTGTCGATATGACCGAAATATTTTTCTGCGCCGTCAACGAAAGCCTTTACCTGCTCCTCCTCGGTGACGTCCGCCACGAATGTGGCAAGTCTGTCTTTTCCAAGACCCAGAGTGGGAACAAAAGCGTCCAGCTTTGCCTGGCTGCTGGAGGATATAGCCAGCTTGCAGCCCTCAGCCGCGAATTTTTTTACCAGAGCCTGGCCGATACCGCCAGTGGCGCCGTTGATAAGGACAACTTTGTCTTTAAGACCGTATTCCATGTTGATGCATCCTTTCTTTTTTCATGTTTGGTTTTTACTGATGAGGATCATATGCTTTGTGATTTTTATAACATTATTTTACCGGCATGTCATCGTCAAAACTGCGGGTGTTTGTATGTGGTCTGCCGCAAAAAAGCACAACCGTTTTTGCCTTCATATAGGCATACGGAGTTTTCACTGCCTAAAAACTGGTAAAAAGCACCTTGCAATGGCAACTTTGTTGAAAAATTAACACAGCGTCCCCGCAAAACATCCAATCGGTTCGTGGGAGCCGGCGGCTGCCATTGACAAATGCATAGCTTTGTTATATTTTTGACTTACTTGATATATAAGGAGGGCCAGCCATGTCAAGAAGACTCGATCTTGTACAGCTTCGCGCGGTGCTGTTGGATTCCATAATGGAAAAGCACACAGTGCAGGAACTGTTTGACAGTGTTTACGGCTGCATACGTTTACCGGCCATATGCTTTGACGTTTCGTTCAGGCTGGTCGCTTACGCATTTCCGCGGCCTTTTGTGTTTCCCCACTGGGAGAACATGGCGGCGACGGGTCATGCCTCAGACGATACTGTGATGTCAAACGGCTATCTCGGCTATCAGGAAATGATGTATGCCAAGGGTGAGGCGCAGATATTCGACTGGGGCACCTGCTTGAGCTTTCCCCAGGCCTGCGGTCCCGTGATGCTGGACGGGCGGCTGATCGCCTACTGCGGCATCATGCTGGAAAATGCCGAAGCCGCCGATGTCCTTGAGGCGGCAAACATGGTTTCAAAAGCGATTTCCCTGATCCGCAAAAGCGACGGGAAAGAAGCTGCGGACAGCGTGCTGCTGGGCCGTTCGGCGGAGCTTTTGCTGCTGCACAGCTCAGCTCCGCGCGATATAACGGAGACGGTGGCCAAGAAGTACCCTCCGCAATATATGTTTGCTGTTATGAAAACTCCGGGAACAGAGGTTTCAAAGCTCCAGTACGTCCTCGGGGTGCTGTGCACCGAGGGCGGCAGCGCCATAGGCTGTCTGAAAGGCGATAACATGCTGTATGTCATGTACTCAGGACTGGATACCGGCCAGGATATGAGGCTTATGATGTTTAAGCTTACCGGCACGGCGCTGAAATACGGTCTGTACGTAGGCGTGTCCGACTTCTTTTCTGATCTTTCACAGATCAGGACGGCCCGGGAGCAGGCCCTTCTTGCCGCAGACTGCTGCGGCGGAGATTCGGGCCCAGTAGTTTATGGGTTCAGGGAAAATTATTCGCATATTGTCGGGCGCTGTGCCGCCGGATATTTTGGGCAGGAAGTCTGTGTACCGCCGGAGGTTACAGCCCTGGCCATGGAAGACAAGAAAAATGGAACCGACTATATAATCACGCTTGAGGCTTGGCTGGCTCATTTCAGGAGGCCGGCTGCGGCTGCGGAAGCCCTGCATGTTCACAAAAACACCGTTGTCAACAGGCTGCAGCGTATTGCGGAAATCATCGGCAGGGATCCTGACGAGTGCGTTGAGATGCTTACCGCCGGAGTCGGTATGCTGCGCAGAGCTGAAACTCACAGCCGGGAAGGCGATGTAAAATGAGTACTATGCATGATGAGATAAGCGCGGAGATCTTCGACGCGCTGGCCGGAGGGAGCGGCTTTACGCAGGTGCTTGAGGCTGTCTGCAGCGGCAAAGATACGCAGATACTATTTACTGATGTGAACAACCAGCCCGTTTGCGCTGCTGGAGATAACAGTAAGGAAATTCAAGCCGCCGCGGCGATGCTGACCGAGCAGAATCTGGGCCAGTTTGAAGATATGTTCCGCACCAGCCGCCCTTTCACCTGCTTTGACGGGGAGAAATACATGCTGTGCTTCCCTGTGTTCTCGGACGCCGGTCCTTCAGGCATGCTGTATATACGTTATTCCGACAAGAGCAAGCTCCAGGAAGCGACGGAGACGGCCGGAATTCTTTCAAAGCTCTGGGGTTACTTCACAAAAGAATCGGTCGCCGCATATACCCAGGACTACATACGGGCCGGGCTCACCCGGGAACTGCTGCTCAAGTGCGGCAGCATGGATCACAGCCTGTACAGGGAGGCGTGGAATGCCGCGGCAAAGAGCAAAACCGGCCAGACCGGTTATGCCGCAGCGGCGATAAGCGGCGACTCTCCGAAGACGCTTGCTGAAGCCGACAAGTCTGTTGAACGGTACATACCGCAAGCTTTTCATATAACTCAGGAAGGCATGCTCCTGGTGATGCTTACAGGAATAGCTCTGCCGCGGGCATCAGCGGACGACCCGGTTTTTCAGCGGTTCAGCGAATTTATGGATGCCTTCCCACAATTGCAGGCCGGGGTTTCTCAGGTTTTTTCCAACCTCACGGCCCGGGCCGGATACCGGAAGCAGGCCATGGCGGCACTGTCGCTTGGCGGGGGCAGAGACAGTCTTTCCCGGACATGCTTTGCCGAGGACATATATGCCGATATTATGGCCTTCGGCGCGGCCAGCAGCACCGGGCCGGGTGTCTTGCAGTCGTCTGATATAGTCAGGCTTGCCGAATGTGACAGACAGGGCAAGACAAATATGCTGGGCATACTGGAGCAGTACCTGGGATCCGGAAACCGTATGACGGCAACTGCAGGACGGATGTATATAGACAGAAGCACACTTAAAGATAAACTGTACAGAATAAGCAGACTGCTGAATTGCGACCTTGACGATCCCGGTACCGCAAAAAACCTGATGCTGGGGATAAAGATGTATCACATTTATGAACTCGCACACAAGTAATCTCTCAGTTGTTAAAACATATCATTGTGCCAATTATCACTGGAGATTACTTCAAGCAGAAATAACGGCAAACCCCAGATTCATCCCGCGACTCTCACCCCGCCGAGGAAGCACACAGCCGGCTTCCCCTGCGGGGTGTCCCATATCTGCTCAGATTTTACTAAAGAAAAGCAAATGCACACCCCCTCCGGGCTGTCGTCAGCGCGGGTTGGTGGTGTGCATTTTTGATTATGGATGTGAAGATTTGGCGGGTATGTGTCAAACCTATGGAAGGTGGCGCTGCTTTTATGCCGCAGCATTTCTGCTGAGGCTATAGCGCGAGGTGAGGATGAACGAGCTGGCTCCGGAGCTGAAAAACGAGAAAAAGTCAAGCCGCTGCCGTGCCTGCGGCCCGGAGCGTTTAGAGGCTGCGGTCGAAGCAATGATATTGTGAGCCGGGAAAATCAAATCTGTTGTTTGGATGCAGTCTGTTTCGTACCCAGTTTTTCCTTCAGCTCTTTTTTGACGATTTTTACGCCGCGCTTTGCCATGTACGGCAGCATGACCTTCATCGTATCCTCGCGTGGGACAAGATTACTGCATTCGGGCAGATCGCGGGAAAGGTGGATGGCGTCAAATTTGCATCTTGTCGTGCACAGACCGCAGCCGATGCACTTGTTTTCATCCACAACAGAAGCGCCGCAGCCGAGGCAGCGAGAGGTCTCTGCCTTTACCTGCTCTTCGGTAAGCGTCTCGTGGGCCGATGCCTGACGCTCGGGGACCTGGAACTTATCCATACCGATGACCACGTTGCTTTTGTCCAGCTCAATGAAGTCTCTTCTGTTCCTGCCCAGGGTAAGGGAGGTGTTGGGACGCATAAAGCGGTGCATGGAAATAGCAGCCTCGCGTCCTGCGGCTATTGCGTCGATAACGAATTTGGGCCCGGTGAATATGTCTCCGCCGGCAAATATATCCGGTACTGAGGTCTGGTATGTGAGTTCTTTTGCGACAACAGCGCCTTTCGCGGTCATTTCAAGCCCCTCGCCGGAAAGACCGCCCAAATCTATCTTCTGACCGATAGCTGCTACCAGCGTATCGCAGGGTATCTCCCCTGCGTCGCACCTGAGAGCAGTTACTTTTCCGTCGCTGCCTATGACCTCCAGCGGCTTGTGCTGGAACAGGAACTTTACACCGTCCTCCCGTGCCTCTTTTACTTCGAGAGGATCGGCCTTCATGTCGCTCTCTTTCCTGCGATAGACGATGGTCACGTCCGAAGCGCCTGAACGAAGAAGCGTGCGGGCAACATCAACTGCAACATTTCCGCCGCCCACAACAGCAACTTTTTTCCCGATGCGTATTTTCTTCCCCTCAGCCACGTCATGTAGATAATCCACGCCGCCGAGAACGCCGTCCAGCTCCTCGCCCGGTATGCCCAACGCTGCCGCTTTCTGTGCGCCTGCTGCAAGATAGAAGCTCTTGTAACCCTCCTCGCGAAGCTGGGATATGGTGATATCCCTGCCTATCTCAACGCCGCAGCGTATATCGACGCCAAGTTGCCTGAGCACGTCTATCTCGGCGTCAACGACTTCTTTTTCCAACTTGAAGGACGGGATACCATAGCGCATCATGCCGCCGGGCTTCTCATTCTTATCAAAAACAACAGGATAATAGCCCATTAAAGCGAGGTAATACGCGCAGGACAGGCCTGCGGGACCGGCACCGATGATTGCGACCTTCACATCGTTAAAGCGGCCGTGGCGTTTTTCGGAGTGTATTTCCGGAATATACCTCGTTTCCGACTTGAGGTCCTGCTCCGCGATAAACTTCTTCACGGCGTCTATGGCAACGGCCTTGTCAACGCCGCCCCTGGTGCAGGCTTCCTCACAGCGGCGGTTGCAGACCCTGCCGCAGACGGCCGGGAAGGGATTATCCTGCTTTATAAGGGCAAGGGCCTCTTTGTACTTGCCTTCGTTTGCCAGCTTCAGATAACCCTGGATGGCAATGTGGGCCGGGCAGGCAGTCTTGCAGGGGGAAGTGCCTGTGTCATAGCAGTTGGTGCGCGCATCGTAGCGGTAATTGGGATTCCATTTTTCCTTGGGCCAGCGATTGTCGTCGGGGAGCTCATGCTTGGGGTATTCAACAGGCCCGTCTTTTGTGCACAGTTTTTGACCGAGCTTTACAGCGCCCGCCGGGCAGACCTCCACGCATTTGCCGCAGGCGACGCAGTTCTCCTTGTCGACATGGGCAACATAGGCGGAGCGCGAAAGGTTTGGGGTGTTGAAGAACTGACTGGCGCGCAGCGCGCAGCAGGTGCTTATGCTGCAGTTGCAGATGCCGAGGATCCTGTTGTCGCCGTCAAGGTTGGTTATCTGGTGCACATATCCCAGTTCCTCGGATCTTTTGAGTATCTCCATGGCCTGATCATAATTTATGTAATGACCGCGGTTAGTTTCCACACAGTAACGCGCCATTTCACCCACGGCGATGCAGATATCCTCATAGTCGTCGCCGGCGCCCTCGTCAATGACTTCCTTTGACATGCGGCAGACACAGGGCAGCGCGGCGTACACCTCGTATTTGTCAAGCCAGCGGGACAGCCGCTCGCTGTCAACAGCGTGGGACTTTGCCGGTATCGCCGATTCCACGGGCACAACGTGCATCGCCATGCCGCCGCCTCCCGGCGGGACCAGCTGCGTAACGCCTTTGAGCGTATCAAAGGCCATCCTGTCGAACATCATGATGCCTTCCGGATGCTTGGCGGTCATATCCCTGCGCATGCCGACATACTCGCCGCTTCCTACTATAAACGGAGGCAGCTGATACATCCTCTCTCCGGTGGCGGCCCATTCGTTTTCAAACTTGTACTCAACGACGCCCACCTCAGCCAGCTTTTCAATCAGTCCTGTCAGTTCTTCTTCAGAATGCCTGGGATTGAGCTTCTTGAGGCTGTCCAGAGTATATTTTTTGTGGACCTTCATGGTCAGAGCGACCTCTGCCATGTCGTCGCTTACCCAGGGAGCAAGACCGTAATACTCCGGATCTGAGGTCTTGATCTCCTTTACGCCCTTCCTGTCGGTGATGTGCAGGCCGAGCTTTTGGATAAGAGGTCTGGGCGTCTTGTCAAATTCAAGCCCGAAGTGCTCGTCCGGCTTCATGTGATTGACCCATCGGTCGTATTGCTCCTTCCACATTTTGTCTTCTGGTTTTGTGTACATTGATATTCCTCCCGTTTTCGCCTTTTATAAGGCTTTATCCGCACATAGACCCGCAGGCGTTACCATACAAGATAATATTATGAGATTCAGAGCATGGCGCACATTATTTGTTATGTGCGCCATGCTGAAAGGGATTCAGTAGCCAATTTCCCGGATGGTGACTTCCGTGCCGCCCAAAACTTTTTTAAACGCGCTGCCGCAGACCGGGCATTTGCCTTCCTGCTTCATCACATCATACAGCGCATTGCATTCCAGACACAGGGCCTTGCTGGGGATGGTCCGCATGCGCAGCTTTGCGTCGGCGAGAACAGGATATTTTTCCTGCACCGCCGGGAATACCTCGGTGAAAAGCTCCGGCAGGGCACCTGAAGCCTCGCCGATATCCAGGGAAATGTAGCCCACGCGCTCAATGCCGTTTGCCTCTGCGGCGGCTTTCACGGTATCTGCCATCTGAACAAGCAGTCCCAGCTCGTGCATATTACCACTCTCTCGGCTTTGCCGGGCCGCGGTTTTTCTTCACGGCCACTTTCTTTTTGATGAGCATGGTGGCCACGGCTTTTTCTATGGGCTTGCCGTCGTACAGCGCGTCCCGGCGGCGCAGAACTTCCTGGCCCACGTCCCGCATGAGAAGCTCGTTTGGCACGGGCACTTCGTTGTATTTTCTGTGCAGGGTTATGGCGTCCATCTTGCAGCGTGTGGTGCACACGCCGCAGCCGATGCACAAATTTTCGTCCACATGGGCCGCGCCGCACTTTAAGCAGCGGGCGGTTTCCGCTTTTACCTGCTCTTCGGTGAACACGCCCCGTTCGTCCCGCATGGTGCTGCGCTTCGACAGATCCACCGGCGGCGCCTGACGCTTGGCCTTGTCGTAGCCGCCAAGCTCCAGATTGTCCTTGTCGATCTCCTTATATTCTCTGCGGTCGCGGCCGGAAACCAGGTTGTTGCCCCAGGCGTAGCGGTGCAGAGAAATGGCGGCCTGCTTGCCGCCGGCTATGGCGTCAATGGCAAATTTCGGGCCGGTATACACGTCACCGCCCACGAAGATGTCCGGTTCGTCGGACTGATAAGTGAAATCGTCCGCAATGGCGAGACCCTTTTTGTTTTTGCGCAGGGCGCCGGCGTCGATGCCGCCCCAGTCCACGGTCTGGCCGATGGCGCCGATGACGGAATCCAACTCCAGCGTCTCGTATTTTCCTGTTCCGACGGGCTTGCGGCGGCCCTTTTCGTCGGGCTCTCCCAGCTCCATCAGTTCCACTTTCATGCCAGCGACCCTGCCGTCATTGCCGACAATCTCCACCGGCGCGCAGAGATAGCGGAACTTCACACCCTCGCCCTCGGCTTCCTTCACCTCGGCTGGGTCGGCGGGCATTTCGTCGGCACTTCTGCGGTAGACGACGCAGACCTCCTCCGCACCCAGGCGCACAGCGGTGCGCGCCACGTCTATGGCCACGTTGCCGCCGCCCACAACGGCAACTTTCCTGCCGATTTCCGGCTTTTCGCCGAGGTTGACTTCCCTTAGGAAGTCCACGCCGCCATACACGCCGGAAAGCTCTTCTCCGGGGACATGGAGCTTTGCGGATTTTTGCGCGCCGATGGCAATGAAGAAGCCCTTATAGCCCTCCTGACGAAGCTGGGCGATGGTCACGTCTTTGCCGACCTCTACGCCGCATTTGAATTCGACGCCCAGGTCTTTCAGAACTTCAATCTCGGAGGAGACCACGTCCTTTTCCAACCGGAAAGAGGGAATGCCATAGCGCAGCATTCCGCCCGGCTGGGCGTTTTTGTCGAATACGGTGACGCTGTGGCCCTCCACGGCCAGGTAGTAGGCGCAGCTCAGTCCTCCGGGGCCGGCACCGATGACGGCAAGCTTTTTGCCCTCGCTGCGTATCTTCTTTGGCACAAAGCGGTTTTCGGCATTCAGTTCGCGGTAGGCCAGAAACTTTTTGACCTCGTCCACAGCCACAGCCTCGTCCAGACCAAGTCTGGTGCAGGCCTGTTCACAGCGGCGGTTGCAGATATCTCCGCATACGGCCGGAAGGGGGTTCTCTTTCTTTATAAGTTCCAGTGCCTCGTCGTAGCGTCCCTGGGCCGCCATGCGCAGATAGCCCTGTACTGCGATGTGCGCCGGGCAGCTGGTCTTGCACGGGGAGGTGCCTGTCTCGGGCCGGACATCCCGGCGATTGTTGAGATAGTTGGGATTGAAGTGCTCCGGGCCCCATTTCAGAGCGTTGACCGCCGGAGGAAACTCGGCGTCTTTGTATTCCACCTTGTGCTTCTCCGGGACTTTCCGTCCCAGCTGGACGGCGTTGGCGGGGCATTTTTCCATGCAGCTGCCGCAGGCCACGCATTTTTCCTCGTCCACCACGGCCACAAAGTTGGATTTTGAAAGGTTTGCGGCCTGGGTATAGTTGGAGGCGCGAATGGACATGCAGGTCTGATAGTCACAGTTGCAGATGTATTCGATCGGGGAAGGACCGTCGTGGTTCGACACGTTGTGCACAAAACCGCGATCTTCGGCCTCCTTGAGGCGGGCCATGTATTCCTCCTTGGTCACGCGCTGTGCCTTGCCCGTGCGTATGGCGGATTCGGCGTAGGAGCCCAGCGGCATGCACCAGCGCAGATCGGGCTCGTCGCCCAGTTCGCCGTATTCCTTGCGCAGCTTGCGGCAGATGCATTCGCAGATGGCATAGCTGCCGTTGGCGCTCTCGTCGATCAGCGTCTGCAGGTTTTCCCAGGACTCTACGTGGGTCTCGTTTTTCAGTGCCGTGTTTACCGGTATGGGCCGGTGCACGCCATGGTTTGCCGGCGGCAGGAAGGCACCGTTTCCGGTGCACATCTGAGTGGTGTGGTACTTGAAGCCCACGCCAAGCTCAGGGTGCTCCCTGAACTGATCCTCGCCCAGACCGGCACCCAGCATGGTGTGTTCCAGGACGCCTACCACAAAAATGGGCAGCTCCACGCGGTCCACGCCCTTTTCGTCGGGTTTATAGAACAGCAGCCCGATGCGGCACAGCTCGTCGGCAAGCCGGGCGGCCTCTTCCACGCTCTTGCCGGATTTTTCCGCAAGCTCAGTGATGTACACGGGCGTGCGCAGTTTGAGATTGCAGGCAAAGTCTATCTGCTCGTCGTTCAGGAGCCGGTCCAGCATGAAATACGGGCCGGAATTCATGCCCAGCTCTGCCACCTTGGGATCCACATGACTAATGAGTTCTATTAGGTTTTCCCGGGGCTTTTTGCTGGAATTCTTGATATAATCCTGCATCAGTCCCCATTCCTGCTCGCTGAAATTTGGTGTGTCGCTTTTTTTCATGATGCGCTCCTTTCGTTTACCCTCTGCTTGTCTATTTTTTGACTATATTATAGAAGAGGGCGTGAGGCATGTGAAAGTCACAAAAGACCGGACATGTGCCGCGGCGTCACAAAACATGAAAAATGTGCCCGCTCAAAATATGAGCGGACACGCGGGCACTGCTTTGGCCGTTTATTTTATCTCTGCTGCCGGCTTTTCACTGATTTTTAAGATGCCCGCGGCAAGTTTTCGGGTCTTTTCTTTGCCCAGGGCGGCGTATTGGTCGGGAGGCATGCAGGGCTCAGACGACAGCCATCGAACGAAGCTGTCGAAGGTGGCGTTGGTGATGCGGTCAATAAAAAAGTGGGAGTCCTCAACGGAGTCGAAGGCGCCGCCGAAATCGTGCATCAGCAGAGGGTACAAAAGCTCTGTGCAGCGGCAGCGGAAGGAGTTCTGGCCGTCGACGGAAAACGCGTTCAGATAAAACGACCGGTCGCTGTACAGATTGCGGCATATTGCGGGATAATAATCCCATATCGTCCATTCGTCATGGTGCACCGAAAACCGCACAAAATCCTCGTCGTATATCCAGCTCAGCAACTCATATTTGTCCCGGAAATGCCTGTAGAAATTCCGGCGGCTGACGCCGGCTTTTTCACATATGTCGTCAATGGTTATCCTGCTGAAATTTACGTGGCGCATGAGTTCCTTCAGGCTTTCAGACAGCGCCTTTTCGGAAAGATTGCCCGGCAAACCGCATCCCTCCCCATAAACAGTTGAGCTTATTACAATTTTATAGCAAAAATGCGGCGATGCAAGGACTTTTTACATTAAAATGCTGCTGTTCCCTGTGAACAGCAGCATTTACGTTATCCTCTTACTTCGCGGGTGCAATTTCGTCGCCTCTTTCTTTGATTTGAGTGCCCTCAGCACTTTGCGGTGAGTTCCTTCTTTTCCGCTGCGGTGATGTCACGGGCAATGGTGTAGGTGAGCACTGCGCTGATCACTACCACCGCTGTTGCTGAGATGACGGCCTGAATTCCGCCGGAAGTCGCCCAGATGATGCTGAAAACTATGAGGGCCAGGAAGTTTGCCGCCGCTGCGATTGTGTTGTTGTTTTTCATGATTTTTTCCTCCTAATAAATTTTTTGTTTTGGTTTTCTTTTTGTTTCCTCTTTACGATTGAATAGTACTGCCGAAGCTAAATAAAGTAAAGCTACGGTTTATTATATTGGTTTTAAGTAAAACTTAATATAAACGGTTTGCGAAAAAACCCGTAAACAGGCAGAAACAAGGCGGAGCCCCTTACGGGACTCCGCCTTGCCGCTCTTGGTCTATTTTATCATACAGGATATTTCCAGCCGCAGCCTGGTGTTAACGTCCCCTGGTTCCGTGCCGGTAACCTCTCTGAAGAGATTCCTCTGAAGCAGGCCAATGGAGCATGTACTATAAAAAGGCGGCCTATCTGATTGAACCTGATCGGCCGTCACCGTCCGGCGGGAGACAGATCCGTACCCGCACGGTCCGTATTGAATCTTTCCGCAAGATATTCCAAGAATGTTCTTGTTAAAACGGCAGTTCTGTTCGCCGGCTGGGATGCGATCCCTATCGTCCTGTAACGCTCCGGTGCCAGCGGGCGTACGGCAAGCTCCGCGTTAAGGTTTTTCAGGATCAGCTCCGGCATGATCGTGATTCCAAAGCCCCCGGATACCATGGCTATTACGGAAAAATCGTCATTGAGGGTATAGCATACCTTCGCCTTGAAGCCTGCGTTGTTCAGCACGGCCATTATGTCATTATCGGAGCCTTTCATCGGCAAAATGAAAGGTTCTTTTTTCAATTCGGACAGCCGGATCGCCTGTTCTTTTGCCAGCGGGTGCGACGGGGGAAGCAGCACCATCATCGGGTCCCGGCAGAGCGGAATGAACTGCAGATCTTCCCTTACCGGAGCGGTAAGGAAACCGCAGTCGATCTTACCGGAGCGGATGCGTTCGGTAATGTCGTCATAATCACCGGCGACAAGATCGAACTCCACCTGCGGGTACATGGCCTGAAAATCCCTGATGACGGCCGGCAGCCACTGCGTGGACACGCTGGTAAAGGTACCTATCCGCAGCGTGCCTTTGATCACTTTGTTGATCTCATAAATCGTCTGCGCAAGGGCGCTTTGATCGTTTACCAGGTTCTGAACCGGCACAAGCAGCCGTTTCCCGCTCTCCGTCAGGGCAACTCCGTTGGAGCTGCGGATCAGAAGCGGGACGCCGGCTTCCCTTTCCAATGCGGCGATCGCGTGGCTGATGCCCGCCTGCGTATAATGGAGCACCTCCGCAGTCTTGGTGATGTTGCCGATCTCGGCCACTTTCAAAAAGATCTCATATCGATTCAGATTCATCGCTTCCACCATAACTTTTCGGATTGGTTTATATTCACAACATTCTCTTTTAAAATGCAGGGGCAAAAGTATAATAGCTTATAAGAAGATAAAAATCAACTGTCGTAAGGAAGAAGATCCGAGCTATGAGCGTAAAAGTTTTATCTGCATTGAAAGAGGCGAAAGCCATATACGGACCGCGGGATTTTGCTGCGTCCCCGGAATCAAAGCCAGCCGCAGAGGGATGGAGCCAGCGCAGGGCGGACGGCATGCTTGCCCTTGTTTCCGCCGCCTGGGGCAGCTCATATCTGCTGATGAAGATAGGGCTGCACGGCATCCCGCCGTTCTGCCTTATCGCCTTCCGCTTCGGCATCGCATTCGCGGCCGTCGCGCTGCTGTTCTTCCCCAGGCTGAAGCAGAGCACCGGGCGCACGCTGGGCTGCGGCGCGCTGCTGGGCCTGATACTGTTCGGCGTATTTGCGTTCCTGCTGCACGGACTGGAGACAACCACGGCCTCCAGCGCCGGATTTCTGACCGGCACTACCGTGGTGCTGGTCCCGCTTTTTCACGCTCTGCTTTCCCGGAAGCTGCCGGAGCAGCCGGTGCTGCTGGGCGTGCTCCTGACCATGGCAGGCATCGGTTTTCTGACCCTGCGGCAGTCCCTTTCCTTCCGCGCCGGAGACCTGCTCTGTCTTTGCGGCGCGGCCGCGTACGCAGGCCACATACTCTTGACGGACAAGCTGACGCAAAAGGAGGACGGCCTTCTGCTGGGCATCTGGCAGCTGGGCTTTGCCGGTATGTTCGGTCTTGTTGCTTCGGTGATCTTTGAAAAACCGGCGCTGCCGGCCGACGCTTCGGAGTGGCTGGCAATTCTGGGGCTCGCCCTTGTATGCAGCGCGTTCGGGTTCGTGATCCAGCCCCTCGCGCAGAAATATACCACGCCGGAGCATACGGGCCTGCTCTTTGCGCTGGAGCCGGTTTTTTCCGCTGTGTTTGCTTTCCTGTTTCTTCAGGAAACGTTGTCGCTAAAGGGTTATATTGGCGCGGCTTTGGTCCTGTGCGGCGTGTTGGCGGCGTCGGCGGGAAAAGCTGTGCCGGAAAGGAAGAAATCATGAAAAAGAAAATCGTCATCCTGACCGGAAGCCCCAGGAAAAGCGGAAACACCGCCATGCTGGCGGAGGCGTTGACGAAGGCTCTGGAGGCGGGCCAAAACGAGGTGGTCCGCTTCGACACGGCGTTCATGAACATCGGCGGGTGCAGGGCCTGCGGCGGATGCTATTCCAGGGGAAAGCCCTGTGTCTTTGACGGAGACGATTTCAACAGGATCGCCTCCGAGATCGAAAGCGCTGACGGTCTGGTCCTTGTGACGCCGGTTTTCTGGTATTCCTTCCCTTCGCATATCAAAGCTGCCATCGACAGATTTTACGCCTTCTGGGGCGGAAAGCATCTGTTTACTGGCAAAAAGTGCGCGCTCGTAGCCTGCTGCGCCGACAAACCCATCGAGACCTTTGACGGGATGGTGTATTCCTACCGCCAGAGCATCGCGCCCCTGCAGGGCGAAAACGCGGGCGAAGTCCTTCTGCCCGGCCTTGGCGCGGCCGGAGCCGTCCAGAGCACGGACGGGCTTAAAAAAATGCGCCTCCTTGCGCAGCGATTCGAATAATACTTATAATACTGCGCTACCGCACACCACTGCTCACAACTTGCGCAGTGATAGACAAAGAAAAATTAACCCCAAGAGTATTCAAAGCCGCTTGATGGCCCTCGCAGGATTTCCGCCGACGACCTTGTTGGGTTCCACATTCTTTATCACCACAGCGTCGCCATAATTATTTATTTATACAAATGCACACCACCTCCGAGCTGTCGTTAGCGCGGGTTTGGGAGTATGCATTTTTAATCGGGAGGGTGCGCAAGGCACTGACGCAGTGGTAAGCTAAAACTGGACACGGCGAAGCGGTATCATAAACAAAATGAATTCACCTTAGGAAAAGATTGCTGCCGGAGTGAACAGGAGGCATACCATGAAATACACGAAAGAACGGCGAGAAATCACCTGAGTATGTACAGGGATATAAACAGTCTTTCACCTAAGCATAATTCACGAAAACTTGCAGCAAAGTCGTGCCTGCAGCTATACCTTCCGGCTTGGAAGGCCATGACTAAAGAGTAACTCATCCAGGAGTTGCTCGTTTATAATATGCGTTTAACATGCGAACAAAGTTTGCTTCCCTATTATACCAAAAGGCCGCCTTTCGGCGGCCTTTTTTGACAAGCTGAGCCCCCGTCTGTTATTTTGACGGGAGCTTTTTTTGCAGGCGGGAGTATAATGAGCCTCAGTCGGTCTCTGTGCCGGCGGCGACGCACATTTCCATTTCGTGCTCCTTCAAGGCCAGCAGCAGCATCAGGCGCGTATCCGGGTCGTCCAGCGACAGGCCCAGTATACCCTGCAGCTTATTGACTCTATACAGCACCGTGTTTCTGTGCAGGTGCATTTCCTTTGCCATCTTGGTCATGTCCCGCTCGTTTCGCAGCAGCGACTCCAGCAGCGACAGATAGTCTATGCCGCCGGTGTTTTCAAGATCCAGCAGTCTGTCCCGCAGCTTGTCGTATGGGTAATTCTGCCTGTATATTCTCAGAACATTGTAAATGAAATAGCTGTCGAAGCGGTATACCGTCTCCTCCGGGTGCAGTTTGCGCCCCAACTCGCCTGCCGTCTTCGCCTGCTCATAAGCGCAGCGGAAATCCCGTGGCTCCCTAAAGGGGCAGCTTATTCCCGCGCAGGCTCTGTTTTCACGGAAAAGCTCCGGGTAATCCGTCTCGGATACCTCACCCGTGTCGGGGCTGGGCACATAGCGCAGCACGATTATCTCCTCGTCCCGCAGGAAGGCCGCCAGGGTCAGCGGGTCGCTTTCAAGGCAGGTCAGCACATACTGGACGTAGGGATACAGATAATAGCGGAAGCGAACCGACCAGACCTGGTGCTCCCTTCCCGCCGTCCACCGCATGAGATTTGATTTGCTGTCGATCTCCTGGGCGGACATATCCTTGTCCAGCATTTCCTCCAACAGGCAGACGCCGCGCTTTTCAAAGCCGTTTTTCGGCTTGCCGGCTTTGGCCACAAGCTCCTGTATGAAGCCAGCCAGCGCCTTCATGTTGTGCATATCCTCCGGCGAGGGGTCGCGGCTGAGCCCGTAAAGGCACAGAGTATGCACATGCAGCGCGTTGTCTGCGAAAACCTTGATTATCTTGGTGCAGTTAATGTAGTTCGGCGGATAATGGTAGCCGATGTTGTAGAATTTTTCGGCCTCCTCAAGATATCGGTTTTCTATGAGGCCCTGTATCATGTGCTTGGGGAAATACCCCTGCTTCAGCGTCTGGGCGATGTCGGGATTTTCCGCGGTGATGTTCTTTGTATAGGCCAACACCCGCAGCGTCTTGCTCATGACGATTATAGGGTCGGAAAACAACTTCTCGCTCTCGTCTATGAGCGCTTGTATGCCGGCGTTTTCCGCCGTAAGGCACTTCATGTTCTGCTGCCAGTCCCACATCTTTTTCTGGTAACCCAGCAGCAAATTCGTCACCTCCGCCATGTCCGCGCCCTCGTCCAGAATTATGCAGTCGCAGGCAAGGCCAGCGGCCGCGCGGCGCAGCTCCGCCGTGCCCCGGCAGAGGACGGCTGCCCCGGGCGTCAGCCAGGAGAGGGCTTCCATATCGCAGTCGATAGAGATATACAGCGTGGAGGTTCCGCAGGTCCCCGCGCCGGAGCCCTGCAGGATGGCTACGTCCGAAAACAGCCGCTCGCCGTCCATGGTATGCTCGGCCTTGGGGCCGTATTTGCTCAGCAGCTCAAAGATACTGTACGCGACAAAGTCCATACTCCGCCTCCTGAGATTTGTATAAACATTATAATCCATGATACGGTTATATGCACTAATTATTTTTTTGTGAGAAAAAGAAAAATAATCTTTGCGATATTCTCACAATTCGTTTGATTAAACGGTGAAATTATTTTGAAAATGGGATATCATCAGCGCATTAAAGCGTTATGCCTGCTTTTTAGCAGGCGTGGCTCTTTGCAACAACATTTGGAGGAGAAAAAATGTCTGGAAAAGATAAAGTGGATACTTTGCATCCAGAGAGGACATTCACGCGCACAAAGCTGCTGATGATGACCATCGGCACCTTCGTTGGCTCGGGGCTCGTGTCACTGACGGGCCACGCCGCCGCGGCCACCGGCTATTCCGTTTGGGTCGCGTATATTCTCGCCGTGGTGGTAGGCTTTCTGGCCGCGTTGCCAATACTGTGCATCACCAGCGTCATGAACTTCAACGGCGGCGCATACACCGTGGCCACCACCTTCATGGGTGAGCGCTTCGGCGGCGCCTTCGTATTCCTGCAGATACTCAACGCCCTGATTCTGTCTATTCTGGGCTCGTCCTTCGGTGCCTACGTCAACGGCGTGTTTCCGTCCATGAATGCCCAGGTGTGCGGCATCGCCATCATCGTCCTGTTCTGGGGCGTGCACTGTCTTGGTATTAACTTCATGGCCGGCGTGCAGAAATACACCACCTACATCCTGATAATCGCCCTGGCGATATTCAGCGGTGTGGCCTTTACCCATCTAAACCCCGACGCCGTGAATTTCAGCGGCCCCCAATTCTACACCAACGGCGCGGTAGGCATATTCGGCGCCATCGCCATGCTGGTGTTCTCCTGCCAGAGCTACGACAACAACGTCCTCACCTTCGGCCGCTACACCATCAATCCCAAAAAGAACATCCCCTGGGGCATGATCGCCACCTTCATCTCCCTGATCATCATTTATGGAGTCGTGACGCTGGCGGAGGTGGGCGCCGTGGATCTGGCTGCCCTTTCCGGCAAGCCCCTCACGGACGTGAGCCGCGCCATCCTCTCCCCTGTGGGCTTCTACGCCTTCATCGTGTTCGGCCCCGTGTTCTGCCTCACCAGCACCGTCAACGGCGCGCTGGCCTCCTTCACCATCGGCCTTGCCAAATGCAGCGAGGACGGCTGGCTGCCCGAGAGCCTCAGCCGCAAGGGTAAGCACGGCACCTACTGGAAGATCATCACCATCCTAAGTGCCGTTTGCCTGGTGCCCATCATTTTCAACGTTAACATCGGCATTCTCTCCAGCATCGTGACGCTGCTGATAAGCGTCCTGCAGATACCGCTCATCGTCTCCTTCTGGAAACTGCCGGATAAATTTGCGGACGAGTTCGCCCAGAGCTCACTGCACCTTTCCCGGGGCTCCTACTACGCCTCCATTGTCATCGGCCTTATCGCGCGGCTGCTCATAACCTATTGCTGCCTGCGCACGCTGACAACCAAGGTGGCCATCGGCACGGTGATTGCGGCAGTGTGCTGCTTCCTGTTCTCCTTCCTGCGCTACCGCAGCGGCAAGGTCCATGTGGAAGCCAGCTACTTCTTCGACTGACATAAAACGGAGGTCAATTATGGATTGCTATGTAAAATTGGTCCACGGCCCGGACGCCGCGGAAAACGCCTATCGGGCCATCGATGCCGTCTGCACCAAGGAGGCCGCCGGAAAGCGTGTACTGCTGAAGGTGAACACCGGCTTCAAGGGCCCGGCCCGCTCCGGGCTGTGTACGAACCCGGACGTGGTGGAGGGGCTCATCAAATATTTTCAGGATAAGGGCGCCGCCCAGATCGTGGTGGGCGACAGCTCCATCGTGGGCGTGGACAGCATTGAGGCCTTGAAGGCCGCCGGTATCTGGGACGCCTGCGCGAAATACCCCGGGGTCATATGCGCGGACCTTAATTCCTATTCCTCAGTGGAAAAGAGCATCGAGGGCGGCTGCATGGTGGACAGCATTCTGTTCACTTCCATCCTCTTCGACAGCGACATCGTGGTCAGCGTGCCGGTTATCAAGACCCATATGTATACCGGTGCCACTCTGAGCATAAAGAACATGAAGGGCACCATGTATAAGCGGGAAAAAACCAAGCTGCACCGGCTCAACAAGCCTCTTCCGGAAAACGCCATCGGCCGTGCGCTGGATTACGGCCTTTGGGATCTCACGCGGGTATGCTACGCCGATTACGCCGTAGTGGACGGCAGCGTGTGCATGGAGGGCTTCGGCCCCAGCGGAGGCGACCCCGTGAAGCTCGACCTGGTACTGGCAAGCTCCGAGCCCGTGGCGGCGGACATGGTGTGTCTAAAGCTTATGGGCATCCCCGTAGAGGATGTGGGCCACGTCAATATCATCTCCCGGGCAAGGGACGTGAGCTACGACAGCATCACCGTGGACCCGCCGGATTATGAAAAATACGGCAAAAAATTTGTCACGGCCTCGGAGGCCAAGCTGGGGCTCAGCTGCGACAAGCTGAAGATGTGCGACGAGAGCGCCTGCAGCGCCTGCCACGCGGCGCTCATCCAGTTTTTGCGCTACCACACCCACGAATTTGAAAACGGCGAGCGGACCTATACCATCTTCGCCGGCAGGGACGTGAAGGAGGACGACATCCTCGCCGCGGAAAACCCCTGCCTTGTGGGCAACTGCACAGCGAAATTCTGGAATCTGGCGCCCCACTGCAAGGGCTGCCCGCCCATACCCTCGGAGGTTACAAAGGCCCTGAAGGGCGAGGCCGGGCTCACCGTACGCTATCTGGGCCACTCCTGCTTCATGATACAGTCTAAGGAATACACCCTGCTCACTGACCCGTTTTTGAGCGGCAATCCCAACGCCGCGGTCTCGCCCGACGAGGTGAACGCCACGCATATTCTCGTCACCCACGCCCACGGCGACCATCTGGGCGATGCTGCCGCCATCGCCGCCCGCTGCGGCTCCACGGTGTTCTGCACGTTGGAGATGGCGTCGCTATTCACACCGGACACCAAGCTAGAGGTCGGCCAGCCCGGCGGCTTCATCCGCATGGATTTCGGCGGCGTCAAGTTTATCCCCGCCATCCACGGCAGCGGTGTGCCCGGAGGTCTCGCCTGTGGCTTCCTCATCACCATCGAGGAAAAGAAGATATACTTTGCCGGCGACACAGCACTGTTTTCCGATATGGCGCTGCTGGCAGACGAGAACATAGACCTTGCGCTGCTGCCCATCGGCGACAGATTTACCATGGGCCCGGCCGACGCCGTGAAGGCGGCGGCGCTGATAAAGCCCCAGGCCGTGATACCCATGCACTACAACACCATGCCCCAGATTATCCAGGACCCGGAGAAATTCGGTCAGGAGCTGGAATCCGCCACCTCCGCCAAGGCCGTCATACTGGCGCCCGGAGAACAGTACACTCTGTGACGGCAGCCTTGCTTTTGATTCTTTTCCCCAATACATCTTTTAAAATAAGAGCCTGTTTACTCATTTTGAGAGCAAATAGGCTCTTATCAGATATGTTATCACGATACGGCGGCCCGCCGTTATTGGAAGTTCAAGTCATCTTGATTTTTTCTATTTTGACAGCTCCATGACAAGTTTTGCCGGGTCAATCGGCTTTGTAAGATAACCTGTCATTCCTGCCTCCGACGCCATATTTTTGCTTTCTTCAAAGGCGTCTGCGGATAAGGCAATGATCGGTATATCCGGCGCATCGGAACGCTTCAGTTTCCGGATTGCTTTCGCCGCGGCATATCCGTCCAATACCGGCATGCGCAGGTCCATCAAAACACTATAGAAGAAGCCTTCCGGCGATGCGGCAAACAGGTCGACACCTGCCTGTCCGTTTTCTGCCCGGGTCACTTCCACTCCCTGCTCCTTGAGAAGCAAGGTAGCGATTTCCGCATTCATATCATTGTCCTCGCAGAGAAGGATGTTTTTCCCCTTCAGAGCAATAACCTGACCGTTATAAGCAGGCTCGCCGCCGTCTTCCTCAATTCTGGAAACCGGCAGGTCAACTATAAATTTTGTTCCTTTGTTTACCCGGCTTTCTACTGTGATCGTTCCGTTCATCAAGTCGACAATTCGCTTTACGATCGTGAGTCCCAGGCCGGTCCCCGCAACATTTCCCGCTTCCGCTCGGTGTTCCTGTGAAAACGGCTCGTACAGCTTGGTCAGAAATTTCTCGCTCATGCCGATGCCGTTGTCTTCCACAACAAGCCTGCGGGTCATGCCGTTCTGCGGCGGCTCGATGACCTCGACCGACATGGATACCGTGCCGCCCTGCGGCGTATATTTGATTGCGTTGGAAAGGAGATTCAGCATGACCTTTTGGAGCTTCAGCCGATCGCAGTAGATGACTTCATGCGGATACCGGGAAGAATCCGCAATGAGATGAATGTGCTTCAATTCCGCGGCAGGCGTAACCGCCATCGCCACGGTCCTTGCCAGTTCGCCGCCCTTGATCGGCTCCAGGTCCAGCGTCATCTTTCCGCTTTCAATGCGGGAAAGCTCCAAAGTGTCCTCTACAAGGTCTGACAGCAGGTTGCCCGATACTTGAATCTTTTTCAGATAGTCCAGCCGTTTTTCTTTGCTGTCCGCTCGGATCGCCAGATCGGTAAAACCGACGATGCCGTTGAGCGGCGTGCGCAGATCATGGCTCATGCTCGAAAGGAAGGTGGACTTGGCTTCGTTGGCTGCGTCCGCCTCATATTTTGCCTTTTGAATTGCCATGTTCGCCAGACGCTGGCGTCTGCCGTTCAGCAGCAGGAAAACAAAAACGGTCGCTATGCCCAGCACAACAACAAGGGCAATGGCCGCCTGGAGAGGATGGAGATGGAAATAATCCCGGAAGCTTATGTCTTCCTGCGTGTTGATGGTGCTCTCTAACAACACATCCTGCGAATAGGTCATTTTCACGCTTTCCGCGCTCTTGCTCAGAACTGAAAGCAAAAGATAATTTTGTGCCGCGGGGATTCCAACCGAAAGATCTACCTGCACATCCGGCATCAGCGACATTTGCAGATCGCTGTGAATATTGTTTTGTATGTACTGCTGCGCAAAAGCAGTGTATACGGCAGCGCGGTCATAGTCTCCCAAAACGACTCCGTTGACCGCGTCGGCCGCCGTGTCCACGGAGACAAAGTTCCAATCGCCATAGTGGTTTGAGCCGGATAGTTTTCCCAGCACCGGTCCGTATGGCACCGCAATTCTGCTGTCGTCTGACGAAGCGACCCCAATTTTGGACACCTGTGAGATCGTCAGGCTGAGATAAGGCACGGTGAGCTTATAGCCGTTGTTCTCCGCAAGAGAATAACACCAGCCCGTATCCATGACAAAATCCACCTGCCCGGAGTCCACGAGCGTCTGATAGGTAGCTTTGTCCTTCGTTTCGACAACCTCATAGGAGATTCCCGCGCGCCGCGCTATTTCCGCGAAGATCTCCGGGATGATACCGCAGGCTTTTCCGTCCTCAAACCAGGAAAACGGCGCATTGTCCGGCTGCACGGCGGCCTTAAAAACGCGTCCGGCCTGCGCGGCGATATAGGAGCGTTCATCCGTGGAAAGCAGAAGGTTGCTTCCGTTGTCCGGCGCGTAATACTTGCTGTAAAGATCGGTCTGCCAGTTTGGCGAGTACAGGGACAGCTGCCTGAGCGCGCTGTTAACCGCATTGATCAGGGCAGTATCGTCTTTTCGCATCATCATGTAAAATGGGGACGGATCAAACTGCTCAATGATCCACTCGTTGTGCAGCGGGCGGAGGCTGCTGGTTACACAAGCATCAATAGCGGTGCCTTCCTGAAGGGCTGCCTCAAGATCCACAAGGCTGTCGTAGGGCACCTCGGTATAAGAGAACCCCATTTTTTTCGCAAAATCCGCATATTTCTGTGCGTGAGAATTGTTGCGGATCACGCCGACGCGAATGCCGCCGTATGTGGAATAGTCTCCTGTTACAATGCGTGTGTTTCCCGACTTCACCGTCATCATCGTGGAGCTTGTGCTGATCGGCGTTTCCGAAAACGCAAATTTTTCCTCGCGCTCCGGCGTCTTCTGCACAGAAGTCAGCATGTCCAGACGGCCATCCAGGAGCATTTGCTCCATCTCGTCCCATGATGCCACATTGTCCACATAGGTATAGGAAAGATTTGCGTGCTGCGCAATCAGCTGCAGCAGCTCATATCCGTAGCCGCTTCTTTCCCCGGAGGCGTCAACTGCATAATAGCCTTCGAACGGAAAAAAACCTACCCGCACAGATCTGTTTTCTGATCTATCTGCGGCGAAAGCAGGGATACAAAACAAAGGCGCAGACGCCAGAATACAGGCAACCGCACAGCAAAAGGCGATTGCCCGTCCAATTACATTTTTTCTGGTTGGAATACACCCAGTCACATAGTCCACGCTCCTTCGGACGATAAATCTCGACATGCTCATCAATATCTTCACAGTATTTCTCTACGGTTAAATAGCTTAGCAGTATCCTCATCACAGATCTGTTTGTGCCATCTTATGAACTTCAGGGCAAACAACCCGCAAATTTTCGTTCAGCTGCTCCATGAGTCTTAAGAACTCAGCTTGATCCTTCGCTGGTGCATCGGCTATGTGCCGAGCGATGCTCTCATCAGCCTTACTTCTCATTTCCTGATATAGCGCTATGCCTTTTTCTGTCAGATAAAGCCCCACAGAACCGTTCCGGCCGGGGTAACGCTTTCGCCGCACAAGGCCATTTGATACCAGTTTCTTGATGATACGGCTGAGATATCCTTTGTTTATGTCGATCATCTCCGTAAATTGAACAGCGCTGATACCGGGGTGTCGTCCGACTGCTTCCAAAATATAAGCCTCTGTAAAAGAGTATTCGCCGGATTCAAATTCCTTGCTGTAAATCGCGACCACATGGTAAAAGGTCCGTATCACATTTTTTACCGATTCATAGTCCATTTTGTTACCTCGATAGCCAAACGAAAGTTGACCGAATACATATTAACGCTTCAAGTTGACAAAAGCAACATGATTATACGGGGCTCTGTTCTCTTTCCCCTGACAAACGAAATGAGAGGGAAAATCGGGTTCCCTTAAGGCGCGGGAGACGCAGGTGCCGGACCGGGCATTTTCTCATCCGGGCCATCGCGGAGGGCTGCTGCGCGCTGTCACTCCTGGACCTCAACACCGGCCTGTGCTGCGGCGGGTCTAAGCGGCGTAAAGGAACTGTCTACGCCCACACCCGCGAGGAGGCGCCAGAGCGTGAGCCGTAAGGGTAACTGTCTCGACAAGTCTGTGATTGAGAACTTCTTCGGCCTGCTGAAAAGTGAACTGCTGTACCTGCAAGAATTCGTTTCCATGGATCATTTCAAAAGCGAGCTCATCGAGTACCTCGACTACTGCAGCAAACGCCGCGCCAAGGCAAAGCAAAAGGGCCTGCCGCCTGCGATTCACAGACAGCAAGCCCTCTCGGCTGCTTGATTTATATATTTGTCTAACTTTTTGGGGTCACTTCATTCTGTAGGAACTCAGTTTTAGTTTTTTATTCTCAGAGTTGGAGAGAGAAGGCCGGACGCATATACTCAACAGCGCCACGGCTCAACCCGTATCTTTCCGCGACACGCTCCCAGCTCTCCTGCACGGTTGTGACTATTGATGCCGCAGCTTTCTCAGCCTCTGCTTTTGAGAGTCCGAAGTATTCGGCAACCTCCAATGCCAAATCCAGATCGATGCTGTTATCCAGTTGTGTCACATTGAGTGCCAGCCGGTCGCCGGATGGCACCGGGTTCACATCAAAGAGCGGAGAGAGTTTCCAGCCGGATGGCGTCAGAAGAAAGCCGTGGTTTCGGAGATGGTCGTCTGTGTTGGAAACTGCCATATTGAAGACGATTCGATTCCACAGTTCTTTCAGGTCGCGCTTCGGTTCTGCTCCGTTTGCACGGATGAAGGCGGCTATATCAAGATAGCTCGTGCCGTCAGAGCCGGACGCTCCGTCTGTCTTTCCAAGCAGTGTCATGGCCGAGGCAAAGTGAATACGTCGTTTTCCGTCGCGGTCGAACCGTTTTACGAGAAAGGTACTTCCTATATCTGAGAAGGCTTCGAGCTTTGATTCAGGCACATCCAACATACAGCGCCGAGCCAGTTCATGTACGACCTTTTCCCATGCTCCGGTATTGCTCTCGTCGTGTTTGGATGGGAACTTCGCTATCCAGAGCGATCCATCGGCTGCAAGGACTGTTGCTTTCGGTCTTGCACCGCCCAGAGACGAGCCGGGGGCAAGAAGTTCATTCAGCCATCGCTCATCAAGTCCGCTGTCGTCATTTTCGAATGCGAACGAAGCGTTTTCCAAAGTCCGCAGACTGACCCACGGCGGTGTTGCATAGGCTTTCTCATTCGCGACGAACTCGCCGCCTTCTGTCAAGCTAAACCGCAGAGCTCCCATACGAGATTTGTCATACACGCCGAGCAGGAAGTCGCTGTCTGTCAGCTTGCGTGGCTTGCGATCCTCCTTGTGCGCCTCAACTGCTTCTTTTCGTGTCATGAGCAATCTGCCCCATCGATCCGGACAGGAGTCCGAAAACAGGCCGAAGAGCCTTTTATCCAAGGGGGTGTATTGCCTGCCTTTGAAGAGCAAGAGATCTGGGTCAAGGGAATATGCGTTTCCATCTGAACTCAGCCACTCATGCGCGTATTCAAAGGAGAAGCTTTCAGCTCCCCTTACAAATGAGGCACGCAGGACACCGATCAGCGAAGGTGCTTCGGCGCGCCAGTTTTCATAAACATAGATGGTCTTTTCGTTCTGAGCCATATCACTCGCCTTTCTTGGGTGCCCGTTTTCTTGTCGGCAACTCAAGATCCTGCAGCTTGCGACCGAGTTCGTCGTCTTTGGCAATCAAGAGCAGATCCGAGTCCAGATTATTCAGTGCATGAAGCACTGCGGCATAGGAACCGATTGCAACCGTCGATGATCCCCTTTCGATGGAGTTCAACGTCTGCCTACTGATTCCTGCCCTTTCAGCCACAAGTTCCGAGGACAGCTTTCTACGCAAACGGGCCAGCTTAATCTGTTCGCCCATTGTCTCAAGTATCTCTCGAGTCTGCGGCATGATTATCGCAGTTTTCTTACTCATTCGACCGCCGCCTTTTCCTATAATGTCTAATATATTATACAGTAAAGGCGTATTTGTCAAGCGTATCGTTAGTTGTGTTATTCGGCAGCAATGCTTTCTTCCACGATATAGCCGCCTCCGAAGATGATACCCAGCTTCCCGTCCGGATAGACCTTGATGCATTCAATTTTCTGGCATACGATGGAGCCGTCATATTGAAAACTGCTTTGCCCCCATTCCGTGATTACCCGCTGGATCTGGTTGAGGCGGCCGTTTTGCGAGTTGTCGGAGCTGGAAAGCTCGGCAATGGCGTTGATGCGGTTCTTGAGGAGCGCGATGGTGTCTGATATTTGCTTGAACTCTTCCTCGCGGCTTTCAATGTCGTTTCCGGTCTGGACAGCCGGTACATTTTCTTCGTGACTGCCATACCTCGTCATGCGAACGCTCAGTTTTGCATCTATTCCTGCTTGTAACATTAAGGTATTCTGCATCAGGGTGTCTGAGATTATTGACGTTCAACTCCCAGCAAAGAGTAACTTATAGCCGTGCCTCAATATTTTTTTCGGAATGCGGTTGTAGTTTTCAAAAGATGTGGTATAATTACTTCGTAAATTGCGAACTAATTATGTGGAGGCGCTGGTATGATCATATTGAACGCAAAACTGAATAACATCTACGGCTTTAAGGATTTTGACATTGCGTTCTCCTATCCGAAGAAGATCGTCAACTCAATCATTGAGAACGAGCATCTCTCCGGGAGGCCGAACTTCCGCTATAAGAAAGCGGTTATCCTTATGGGTTCAAACGCTACCGGCAAGACCAGCCTCGGCAAAGCGCTGCTCAACATTATTAACTTCATCAATACCGGGGATACCTCGACTCTTGCGGCAATGGCTCCTTTCGGCAATAATGCCTCTTTTCAAATTGACTTTGTGAACAACGGGTTTATGCTCCACCGTGTGAGCGGCATAATCGGGGGGCACTTTCCATACGATGGCGATATCGGAAGCGAGATCACGATTCAGTATTTCTCTGCTGACATTGGTCTAAAGGATTCCTACGAGATGTGTGCGGAGAAGCTGGTTGAGCGAACAAGCGAGATATCAAACGACTACTCGAAACTCGGCAAGTTGGTTGGCAAGCTCGATTTCACTTTCTCCTGCCCGGATATCAAGCCGACCACGAAGGTGTCTAAGGTCAATCGCAATGTTGTGTTGAAGACCTTGAAGGCGGTGATCGGCACGCTCGATCCGACGCTCACCGATGTGCAAGTCTCGAAGGATCTGCGCAACTCGTTTATCATCCGCAGAAACAATGAGGAGATCATTATACAGGAAGGCAAGCTCTTGAACCGCGAGTCGCTTTCGAGCGGAACGGCGGAGGGCGTTGACATCTCCTTCTTCCTCGCGCTCCTTATTTCGGAACACAATGGTTTCTACTATTGCGACGAGCACTTCTCCTATATCCAAAGCGATATTGAGAAGCGCATCTTCGGTCTGATGCTCGAACACTTGGACAGCAACGAGCAGCTTATCTTCACGACGCATAACACAGATATGCTCGACTTGAACATCCCCAAGCACTGCTTCGCTTTCCTCAGAAAGAAGCAAGAGGAGGACTACCGTGTTTCCGTGACCTATGCCTCCGACATTCTGAAACGCAGCAGCGATTCTATCCGCTGTGCCGTCGAGAATGACGTCTTTTCGTCGCTCCCGGACGAGTCCGCCCTTGATGCATTGGAAAAGGGGGCTGACGATGAAAAATAACTGTATCTACTTTGTCGAGGGACGGTGCGAGGAGAAGCTGCTGAACGCCTTGAAGGAGCAGCCGCAGAAGATCCAGCCCGGACGAGTCAAAGTCTTCAATGTCATTCAAAACACCCTACCCATCTCTCAGCTCATCACGATTCAACCGGGCACAACGGTTGCACTTGTCTTTGACACCGATGTCCCTCAGACAGACTGCTTGAAGGACAATATCGGGCGACTGAGCAAGTATTGCTCTAAAATCAAGATCGTGTTTCTTGCACAAGTCTTGAACTTTGAGGATGAGCTTATACGCTGCTCAGACATAAGAAGCGCGGCAGACCTGACGCACAGCAGGAGTGCCAAGGACTTCAAAAGGGACTTCTGCGCCATGACCAATACCCGCGCCGCTCTGGAACGAGTGAACCTTAGTGTTGAGAAACTCTGGACTGAAACCCCGCCTGCCGAGTTCGCTTTCACTCAACGAAACAGCGCTTCTGTGAAACAATAGCACTGGCAAGTATCTCGCCTTGAATCCTGATGATAAACCAGAAGCGACTCAGAATACCTCCATGGGCCTTCTGAGTCGCTTCTCTTTTTATTCGGCGGTGATGCTTTCCTCGACGATATAGCCGCCTCCGAAGATGATACCCAGCTTCCAATCCGGATAGACCTTGATGCATTCAATCATCTGGCATACGATGGAGTCGTCATATGGAAAACCGCTCTGCTCCCGTTCCGTGATTACCCGCTGGATCTGGTTGAGGCGGTCGTTTGGCAAGTTGTCGGAGCCGGCAAGATCGGCAATGGCGTTGATGCGGTTCTTGGGGAGCGCGATGGTGTCTGATATTTGCTTGAACTCATCCTCGCGGCTTTCAATGTCGTTTCCGGTCTGGACAGCCGATACATTTTCTTCGTGACCGCCATACCTCGTCATGCGAACGCTCAGTTTTGCATCTATTCCTGCTTGTAACATTAGAATTCAATGTTTCTATTGTCACTGTTGTTCTGGTAATTGCTTCAACAGCGCCTTTCTACATATACATCATTCCCGGCATGATGACCTCGCTTGCGCCTATCTCCCTGACCTTGATATCGCCCATAAGTGAGGCATTGTAAATGATGTTTTTACCGAACCTGCGCCGCAGTTCATCCACAGTGCCCTCAAGCCTGTCCAATTTCTGCCGGTGTTCCTCGTCGTCGAACAGCATGAGCTGACGCGGCGTAGCATCCGAGACCAGGCTTATGGCACGAACACACAGTGCCCGGACTTTTGTCTTCCATTCGAAACGCTGCCGAAACAGGGCAAACGCTTTCTCCGCAATTTCCATAGGGCTGCGTGTCGGTATCTCCAGTTTCGTCTGATATTCGTAGCCGTAAAGGTCGTTGTCCCTGACGAATATCTGGACGCCTTTAGCCAGAAATCCGTTTGCCCTGAGCCGGTGTCCCACATCCTGAGAAAGATCCAGAATTACCCTCCACACTTCCTCTTCGTCCAGAAGGTCGGATATGCAGGTCACCCCATGCCCGATGCTCTTAATTGGCGCCTCATAACCGTCCGTCATGACTCTGGACTGGTCCTGCCCATTTGAAAATGTCCAGAGCACCAACCCGTTCACACCCAGCAGCCGCTTTAAGAAATCCGGGTCTGTTCTTGCCACCTCACCGATCGTATATATGCCATACGATGCAAGCTTCCTGGTAGTAGCCGGACCGCAGTACAGAATATCTGAGGCTGGCAATGGCCAGATTTTGTCCTGATAATTGCTCTCATCGATAACCGTTACCGCGTCTGGTTTCTTCATAATCATCGGAATTGTAGGATCACCCCCACGTATGTGGGGAGAATGGCGACTATCGCCGCTTTTAATGCGTTGATTACGGATCACCCCCACGTATGTGGGGAGAATATCAGGCTCTCAAACCGTTGTCCCATTATTCTGGGATCACCCCCACGTATGTGGGGAGAATTGGACACAGATACATCAGCTGATTCATTTCTTAGGATCACCCCCACGTATGTGGGGAGAATTTTGTCCTGGCGTATTGCCGGGACCATTCTGTAGGATCACCCCCACGTATGTGGGGAGAATAGCGTTGTTTTCGGCCATGAGTTGCGCTATAAGGGATCACCCCCACGTATGTGGGGAGAATCCTTTCTGCATACCTTTTGATATTTATGATATGGGATCACCCCCACGTATGTGGGGAGAATGACATCGGCAGCTGCTGGAACGCCCGAAAACCAGGATCACCCCCACGTATGTGGGGAGAATGGAGAGATAGAGTGGGACGGAGACACCGCTAAAGGATCACCCCCACGTATGTGGGGAGAATTACCATTACTATTAATTCGTCTGCTGTTATCAGGGATCACCCCCACGTATGTGGGGAGAATCCCGGCCCTGGAGTTTTACGGCGCAGAGATGCGGATCACCCCCACGTATGTGGGGAGAATCGACGCTTTACACAGAGGGAATACACTTTGTCGGGATCACCCCCACGTATGTGGGGAGAATTTTGGGACAGTATCTTTTGTACGCCCTCGCACAGGATCACCCCCACGTATGTGGGGAGAATATCGGGATCACCACGCCGTCCGTCGCCTCCTTGGGATCACCCCCACGTATGTGGGGAGAATTACCCGCTGTGGAACGCTAGCTTGCTCCATCCGGGATCACCCCCACGTATGTGGGGAGAATCGCCGCCTCTCTGGCCTCTCGCTTCTTGCGGTAGGATCACCCCCACGTATGTGGGGAGAATTACATAACTCGCGATGTGCTGGGTGTGCACGGAGGATCACCCCCACGTATGTGGGGAGAATTAAGAAACCATCCTCGATGAAGAGCGACGTTGCGGATCACCCCCACGTATGTGGGGAGAATTTTTTCGTTGTCTTTTTCTGTCTTTGCTTCTAAGGATCACCCCCACGTATGTGGGGAGAATTTGAGTTCATCACAGTATCTGACGGCCAGTACAGGATCACCCCCACGTATGTGGGGAGAATCTTTCATCGCCGTTATGACCCGGCGATCTTCGAGGATCACCCCCACGTATGTGGGGAGAATCCTCCTTCTTAGGAGCTGCGACCAGACATACAAGGATCACCCCCACGTATGTGGGGAGAATTAATACGGCTTTACGACAACCTTGATAAGCCCGGGATCACCCCCACGTATGTGGGGAGAATGGGAACTCATGCTGATATCCGGCAACATAATCAGGATCACCCCCACGTATGTGGGGAGAATACGATGTAGTCGGCGCTGGCTTCCCGGGAGACAGGATCACCCCCACGTATGTGGGGAGAATTTATCCTTCCCGGCCTTGTCCGGCCAACTGTTGGGATCACCCCCACGTATGTGGGGAGAATTTAGCTATTTGAAAAATGGTGGTTATTCTCCAAGGATCACCCCCACGTATGTGGGGAGAATTGTCTGCCAATCCAGAGCGCGAAGATGCAAACGGGATCACCCCCACGTATGTGGGGAGAATAGATATCATCTGGCCATGAACGCCAATGCCTTAGGATCACCCCCACGTATGTGGGGAGAATTTCTCCCTTCCATCTCAAATGCTGTCCACAGTAGGATCACCCCCACGTATGTGGGGAGAATTTGTAATCCATGCGCCGAATGCGGCCTTCCTCGGGATCACCCCCACGTATGTGGGGAGAATCCATCACTGCTGATGCCGATACTCTGGTGTCCGGGATCACCCCCACGTATGTGGGGAGAATCCATTGGCAAGCTGCTTGACGAGAAGGTGTGTGGGATCACCCCCACGTATGTGGGGAGAATACAGGGGGCATGGCTTCGTGAGCGCACCGAAAAGGATCACCCCCACGTATGTGGGGAGAATCTTATTTCTACTTGTTGTTTTGGTGTCATTAGGGGATCACCCCCACGTATGTGGGGAGAATCACAAAGGCATGGGATTATAACGGTTCGGATAGGGATCACCCCCACGTATGTGGGGAGAATCACAGAATTGATTATGTCACACAGCTTGACAACGGATCACCCCCACGTATGTGGGGAGAATTCGGTCGTATTTCGCGCTATGCTCATTCATCTAGGATCACCCCCACGTATGTGGGGAGAATTTTGCCACGCGCAAAGACAAGATCGGCGGCGCGGGATCACCCCCACGTATGTGGGGAGAATAATGCGGCGGCAACGCTCTCAGGCGCGGTAAGGGGATCACCCCCACGTATGTGGGGAGAATATATATTGGCAGGTCGGGGACCATTGGAATGGAGGATCACCCCCACGTATGTGGGGAGAATTGTATAAGTGTGCGACTATGTGAGCGGAGTTAGGGATCACCCCCACGTATGTGGGGAGAATAAATCATGCCCAAACAGTCCGGCAGACATATCAGGATCACCCCCACGTATGTGGGGAGAATCACCACCGACTGCGCTATGTCCAACATGGCATAGGATCACCCCCACGTATGTGGGGAGAATAAGTCCAGCTGCCTGTCTTAAGTTTTTGAGGCGGGATCACCCCCACGTATGTGGGGAGAATGTAAAATCAATCTTTCAGAATGGTTTTGTTTAAGGATCACCCCCACGTATGTGGGGAGAATTAGACATTATACACCTCAAACAAGCATTAACAAGGATCACCCCCACGTATGTGGGGAGAATATGGATGATTGTATGATTGACGGTGTTCGATGGGGATCACCCCCACGTATGTGGGGAGAATCCTATCTTATAACTCCGCTCAATTCGCTGGAAGGGATCACCCCCACGTATGTGGGGAGAATGCACAGCTTACTCGGGGGCATGCGTCGGAGATAGGATCACCCCCACGTATGTGGGGAGAATGGTGACATTTTTTCTTTCTCGGCATTGATCACAGGATCACCCCCACGTATGTGGGGAGAATATACACAAAAAGCGCGGCTGGTACTTTGGGATGGGATCACCCCCACGTATGTGGGGAGAATAATACGGGATTCGGTGAAGCTGGAGGCGCTGTAGGATCACCCCCACGTATGTGGGGAGAATCAATATTTGATGATTTTGGTACTTATACAATAGGGATCACCCCCACGTATGTGGGGAGAATATCAAATAAGCATAGCTAAAACAAGCACCGATAGGATCACCCCCACGTATGTGGGGAGAATCCGGCCACGATGGAGGCGAAGTACAGCGTGCCGGGATCACCCCCACGTATGTGGGGAGAATTGCATTTGCCCTTGGCCTACATTCTCTTGATAAGGATCACCCCCACGTATGTGGGGAGAATTCGATTGAGCCTAAGGTAAAGTGCAAAAAGCTAGGATCACCCCCACGTATGTGGGGAGAATTACAAGGCCCTCCGCGCCGCCTTTGCTATCCTAGGATCACCCCCACGTATGTGGGGAGAATCACCGCGGCCTGACGTTTCTTCTCCGTACCTACGGATCACCCCCACGTATGTGGGGAGAATCCAAGCAGAACCCGGCGCTTGTCAAGAATTTGGGGATCACCCCCACGTATGTGGGGAGAATTCAAAAACATAGTTTGAATTTTTACCAATAGAAGGATCACCCCCACGTATGTGGGGAGAATGTAATAGTATAAGGGCTTGAGGTAGTCCAACTAGGATCACCCCCACGTATGTGGGGAGAATTACGACGCGGTGGCGCCGGATACATACGATTGGGGATCACCCCCACGTATGTGGGGAGAATCTGGACAGGGCCGTTATTATTTTGAAAGGAGGAGGATCACCCCCACGTATGTGGGGAGAATCTGAAGGTCTCAATTTTGTATACCGACTGCAAAGGATCACCCCCACGTATGTGGGGAGAATTTGGTCGCGGAAAGGTTGGTGAAGGTACCCTGGGGATCACCCCCACGTATGTGGGGAGAATTTCATAACTAGAATAAGGATGACAATGATATACGGATCACCCCCACGTATGTGGGGAGAATTTCTATTTCGAGCTTATTCCTGAAGCACATACAGGATCACCCCCACGTATGTGGGGAGAATAAGTCCAGCTGCCTGTCTTAAGTTTTTGAGGCGGGATCACCCCCACGTATGTGGGGAGAATGTAAAATCAATCTTTCAGAATGGTTTTGTTTAAGGAT